>Ga0079998_135716_pt1 | contig 131682 bp, 140 predicted proteins | sample PerSpoBPS_BMetaG_FD_69201 | JGI IMG/M metagenome (GOLD analysis project Ga0079998, IMG submission 69201) | Thermal spring microbial communities from Yellowstone National Park, Wyoming, USA - Perpetual Spouter B (PS_B) MetaG (SPADES assembly)... | ecosystem: Environmental > Aquatic > Thermal...
TGTTCACGGCTTATTGTGCTGCATACGCATATCGATTTAGGTAGTCCACATGTGGAGCATATCTCCGCCATTATTGCTTCCTCTTCCTCACCTACATATGTGATGAACCGCCTGTTTTTAAGCATTAACGCCTGCTGCTCCCCTGTCATAAAGCGCCTTCTTCCGCATATATTCCTCCCTTGAATAAACCCGTTTGGCCGGCACACCGTAGACAACATCGTCTGGCTTCACGGTTTTCGTCACCACGCTGCCCGCCCCCACAACCGCCCCCTCACCTATCTCGACACCTGGAAGAATCACGCATCCAGCGCAGATAATTGCCCTGGGCCCTATGGTTGGGCCTTTTAGAGGGGAGGAGACTGGGTACGGGTCGTTGGTCATCACGACGTTAGGCCCTATGAAGACATCATCCATTATCTTAGTTAGATGAGGGATGTAGACGTTTGATTGTATGTTTACGTTCCTTCCTATTATTACGGCCCCGTCCAGCTGTGTGTTGCTGCCGATTCTAGATCCGCTTCTAATCACTGTTCCAGACCTTACCAGCACGTTATGACCCATCTCGACGTTCGACTCAACCATGACCTCGTCGTATATTATGCATCCACGCCTAACCAAGCAGCTAGGACCAATAAAACACCCGACGCTGGCTTTGTCCAAAACATCGTCGGACTCTCCGTCCTCCGCTAACGACTTCAACAGCCTGCTCCTATGAGGATAACCCAGAGTCACGTCTTCGTCGATAAAGGACCCTTCCCTCACCTCAGTGGGTCCGTAAACACATGCATTCCTTGAGACAACACCGTAAAGCCTAGCACGTGGGGAGCGGAAACCGGGCATTGGATATTGTTGTTCGAAACCCTATTTATTTTTTTATAGTGTTTAACACTGGTCGGAGTGATGCGTCGTGTCGTGAGGGCTGGGGCCCTGCTTGAGGTTTTGATGTCGAGCGTCAACCTGAACCGTGTTCCTGTAGAGCTGGGTTGGGCCGTTGCCAAAGCGTATTTGGAGCGCGGTCTCTCAACGAGGGATGGTTTTAGGGTTCTAGTAAAGGCCTGCAGACTCTGCGAACCGGAGAAGACATCCAAGGTCCTGAGAGGTGAGAAGGTTTGAGGCCTTTTTTCTCCATAGAGCTTGTCCCGAAGGACCCGTTATGGAAGCTGGCTATTGCTTCCACGGTTATAGAGAAGGCGGGTTTCGACGGAATCTGGGTCAGCGAGCATTTCTTCAACCGGAACTCTCTTGTCTCCCTCTCAACAATAGCCCTCCACACCAAGAAAGTTATTGTAGGACCAGCAGTCCTAAACCCTTACACGATGCACCCCCTTCTAATAGCACAGGCCGCCGCATCTCTGTGGGAGCTTGCACCCCACCGGGTTAGAGTGGCGGTAGGCGCGGGAGATGGGCTGGCCCTAAGCAGGCTAGGCATCAGAAGGGTGAGACCAGTTGAAACAGTTATGAAGGCCGTTGCCGACATCAAAAACGCCCTGTCCGCAGAGGGTGTTCTCAAAACCTACAGTACAGGCGACATAAAGGTCTTCGTAGGCGCGACAGGCCCTCGGATGCTTGAGGCCTCTACTTCTGTCGCAGACGGTGTTCTGGTGAACTGGTCGGACAGGGAGATGTTGGAGAAAGCAATTACCATGATAAAGGGTAAAGCGCCGGAAAAATTCTGGAAGGCCGCTTACCTGATAACATCGGTCCACGAGGACGCTGCTAAAGCCCGCAAGACGGCGATACCGTTCGCCGCATATCTGATGGTTGGAGCCAGCCCGCAATACCTTTCGAAGATAGGTGTGGATGAAGGGTTTAGACTGAAGGTTGAGGAGCTCTTAGATAAGGGTGATTGGGAGAGCCTGTACCGCATATCTGACGGAGAGTGGGTGGACAGGTTCTGTGTATGGGGCGAGCCTTCGAAGCTTGCCGAGCTTGTGGAAGACTTGGTGGAAAAAGGATATGACGAGGTTGTCTTTGCAGGTCCTCTAGGCCCCCGCTTCCTCTACGCCGTGAAGAAAATCTCCCACATCATTAAACGTATCAGAAGGGAGTTCCTCAAAAAGCAGGCTCCACGCTGACCGACCGGTTCGGCAGACCGTTCACGCTTAATATGTAGGCAGGCCAGAGAGGTGGCTGGAAGGTTTGACGCCCGAGGTAATGCAGAGGGTTCAGGTTGAGCGGTTAAAGAAGGAGTTAGCAGTCAAGCTCAGGCTCCCCAAATACCCCTCAGACCTTGAGCTCGCGGAGCTCATCGGCCGAGGCGAACTACCTTTAAGGAAGAAACCCGTCAAGACCGCCTCAGGCGTCGCAGTCGTGACGGTGGTCGCCCCGCTTTACACATGTCCCCATGGGAAATGTGTTTACTGTCCGGGTGGGGCTGGCTGGGGTACACCTCAGAGCTACACGGGCGAAGAGGCGGTGGTGAAAACCGCTTCATCGGTGGGCTACGACCCCCAGAGACAGGTGGCGGCGACCATCGAGAAACTGCGGAGGCTTGGACACCCAGTCGATAAGGTCGAGCTAATCATCATAGGCGGGACCTTCACAGCTACGTCACCGTCATTCCAGAAAGGTTTCATAAAGAGATGCCTTGACGCCCTGAACGGAGCCCCTTCAAACTCGCTGGAGGAAGCGTTGATGTTAGCCGAGTCATCACCCATACACGTATCGGGGATAACGGTTGAGACGAAGCCGGACTGGGCGAAGAAAGAGGCCGCGGAGAAACTTGTCTGGATGGGTGTCACCAAGGTTGAGATCGGGGTTCAGGCTCTTGACGACGAAATACTCAAAATAGTAAACAGAGGCCATTCTGTAAGAGATGTTGAGGAGGCGACATCAGACCTTAAGGATTTGTGTTTTAAGGTTTGCTATCACATGATGCCCAACCTACCTGGTTCAAACCCCCGCAAGGACTTGGAGATGTTGTTAAGGCTTTTCGAGGACGAGCGGTATAGGCCCGACCAGCTTAAGATTTATCCAACCCTCGTTCTACCGGGCACCGAGCTCGCCGAGATGTGGAGAAGGGGGGAGTACATTCCCTACGATGAAGACGAGTTGGTCCATGTTTTGGCGGAGTTTATGCGGCAGGTACCACCCTACGTGAGGATTAATAGGATACAGCGTGAAATCCCCCTCAAAACGGTTTTGGCCGGATTGAGGACGCCGAACCTCCGTCAGAAGGTCGAGTCGTTTGTCGGCGACGGCTGCAGATGCATTAGGTGCAGGGAGCATGGTCACAGAAAAAGCCCCGTCAACCCGGACAGAGCCGTTTGCAACAGATATGTCTACAGGGCTTCTGGCGGTCTGGAATACTTCATATCCTACGACGACCCGGAGTCAGATGCTCTGCTCGGCTTCGTCAGGGTTAGGATACCGTCTCGGACTTTGATGGATGAGTTGGAGGGCGCGGGGCTTGTCAGGGAGCTGCATGTATATGGTCAGATGACGCCCGTTGGCGTGGAGCCTGACGGCTCAACCTCGCAGCACCGTGGTTTTGGAAGGCTGTTGATGGAGGAGGCGGAGCGGGTTGTTTTTGAGGAGCATGGTCTTGACAGGGTTGCCGTGATAAGCGGTGTCGGGGTTCGGAACTATTACAGGAGGCTGGGCTACAGATTGGACGGGCCCTACATGTGCAAGGACAGAGGAGTGAGAATTTGACAACTCTGCAGAAAGTCTACAATCGTTTAGGCTTTCACCATAAAACAGCTTTAGCAGTCTTCGCAATCACCTTTCTGCTCAGACTCGCCATTATTAACACCCCAAGCCCAACAATCGAAGTGGATAAATGTATCGAAAGCCCGTCTGCAGGATTTCCAACCGAGTGCGCATTTGTATTCGACGAAGCCCACTACATACCCGCCGTCAGAAAACTTTTACGCGGTGTTTCAGTCAACCACGAGCACCCCCCTCTCTCGAAGCTGCTGATAGCGGGCACCATCATGGTTTTCGGAGATAACCCACTCGGGTGGCGGTTTGCACCATCACTGCTTTCTTCCGCGGCCGCCGCAATCGTCCCGCTCATAGCCTGGCACCTAACGGGTCGGAGAGACGTCACCGTCTTCTCGGCAATCCTACTCTCCGGCGACGTAATGCTCTTCAACATCGGGACCATTGCGATGCTCGATGGACCAGCCATCTTCTTCCTACTTCTAGCCACATACATGTTCATCACATCCCGTTACACAACGGCCGCCCTATTCCTCGGTCTCGGATTTCTCTCCAAGACAGCTGTTTTGTTCAACGCCGCAGCCCTGCTACTATACGCTCTGCTCCAAGCCTACAGCCGCAGAAAAAAGATTTATGAAGCATTATACGATTGGGCACCCATTTTCGAGAAAACGGTCCTGGTCATGGCAGCCGTTTTCCTGGCTGGAATAGCGTTGTATGACTACGGCTTGAAAGCCTACAGTAACCCCTTCCAACACATCGACTTCATGCTGTCATACCATAGCCAGCTGAGGTACAGCTGCAGCAGCTACGAGCTACCTTTCAGGTGCTATGTGCTGGAGGCCGACGGCAGGCAGACGGCTGTAGACCTGCCTCTCAGCTGGATAAGCCCTATATCATCATTCGCGGCCGCACCATACTACCTCGTCACCGTATCAGCAGGTGAAAGAGTGTGGCATCCCGTTGCCTACTGGGGGATATACAGCCCCCTCTGGTGGACCACAGCGGTCGTGCTTGCTTTCTCGGCATACTACACCGTCGTCAGCCGCGGAGGAGAAAGAACCCAGACCTTTGTCTCCACATGGATAATTCTCGGCTACGGCGTCTACTTCGTCATAGCACACCTACTAAGCCGCTGGGTATACACCTTCTACTTCCTCCCAACACTCCCAGCCCTAGCCATAGGACTTCCAACAGTCCTTTCAGAGGATAGAATAGGTAGAGCTGTCCTATACTTTGTCGCCGCAGTGCAGGTCGGCTGGTTTTTCGTCTACTTCCCTGTAAAACCCGAGCCCTACATTCAGCTCCTCGAGCTACTCAACCTACCGCGCTAAAATGACTCCAGAAGAGCTGAGAAACGCGTTGGCAAAGGGGCTGGTTGTAGTTTTAGCCGGGCCCTGCACAGTGTCATATGAGGGACGGGCCTCGTCAAGGCTGGGGGAAGGGGAGAGGCTTGTCATAATAAAGAGGGATAGGAGCGTGCTGGTCCACAGACCTGAGGGCTATGAACCTGTCAACTGGCAGCCCGCCAACTCAAAAATAGATTTCACCACATCGGGTGAGGAGTTTCAAATAAGGGTCAGCAACGGGCCAGAGCTACTCACAATAATATTCACCTCCCCGCCGAGGATTGAGTACTTCGAGCTGCGTGACACAGCCGTCTTCGAAATGTATGCTTCGGAGGAGGATATGAAGAAAGCAGTGATTGCGCGGCCAGACCTTGTCGAAGAAGGGTTCAAGCCTTTCGTGGAGGAGAGACCTGTAAGGAAGACAGGTAGGGTTGACCTGCTGGGAGTTGACAGGCATGGAAACATCCTCGTTGTTGAGTTCAAGAAAAACAGTGCCACGGCTCAGGACATCCTGCAGCTGAAAACCTATGTCGAGAGTCTGCAGGAGGAGTTCGGCAATAGGCCGAGGGCGGTGATAGCGGCGCCCGGCCTGACAAAGAAGGCCAGGAGCATGCTGGACCTGCATGGGATAGAGTTCAGATGCCTAACGCCGCGCCAGTGCAGCCAGGTTCTTGAGAGGATGAGAAACCTAGACCGGTATCTTTAAAACACCGCGACCTCCCGTGAGAGAATCAAATCTGTTACATGTGTCACATTATTAACCTGGTCGATGACTATTTGCTCAATCTCCCTGACTAGGTTTGTGTCGAATTTATCAACAGGGATTGCTTGGACCGAGACTGAGAGAGGCTGGTTTAGAGGCTTACCTATCTGGCTGAGCATCCGGACGTAGACCTCCTTAACAGCCTTGGTCTCTTCGTAGATTCTTTTCGCCGTCAGAGATGCTAGGACGTTGTAGATCTTGCCCACATGCGATATCGGGTTTTTCCCAGCCGTGGCCTCGAGCGACATCTGCCTGTTAGGTGTTATCAGCCCGTTTGCCCTGTTGCCGCGACCCGTGTTCCCGTCGTCTCCGTGCTCCGCAGAGGTCCCCGTGCAGGTTAGGTAGAATACCTCGTCCCCCACACCTTCACCATAGCGGTCGGCTGTGTTAACATATACCTCAACATCGTAGTCTGGTGCAAGCCTCGCAGCTATATCCTCCACCTCCTGCTTCAAAGCCTGTTTAACGGAGATGTAGTGGTCTCTGTCCTTCGTCAAGTTGCTCACTATTCCGTCGGCCACTGTGAGAATTATTTTCCTACCTCTCCTGAGCCCCATAACCTTTACGTCTTCACCGCTCTCCTTGACCCGTAGCTTGAACTGTGGGGAGTTTAAATGCCTCTCAGTGTTCAGGACGAGGTTTTCTAACGTGGTTAAGGGGTAAAAGCCTACGCCGTAGGATGTGTCGTTGGCTAGAGGCATCTCCGCGCTCGCCTCCACAACCGCTTTAAGGTCCGGACTGCTCTCCCTCACTCTTATCTCTAGCTGTATGTGCTGGTCGAAGTCAAGGAATCGGAAGTTTCTCCTAATCATGTCTCTAACCGCTTTTGTGATAATCTCCTTGTAGGGGATTAATGTGACCCCGGTCGGTGTTTTTACGGAGGTGGAGGCCCTGCCCGCTATGATTATGGTTATGGGTTCTTCCAGCCTGCCGTAGCCGAAGGTGTTGTATGCGCGTCCGCCAACCAGCAGCCCCTTGTCCAGGTTGTGGTGAAGTATTTTGCCGAACTCCTGGAAGTAGTATTGTGAAAGCATTATTGAGGCCTCCTCGCAGGCGCTGTCAATTATGTAGTCTGGATGGCCTAGTCCCTTACGCTCAACCATCTCAATCTCCTGCTGCTCGACGGGTTTTTTGTCAAGAGGTTCAACGACAACGTATGAGGCCATTAAAATCCACCTAAAGCGTCAACCATGAACCGCAATATTAAGTTCTTAACATTTTTAACCCTGTGTAAAGTGGTTATTTCTCGCCTAGGATCACGTACATGATGTTGTTGCCGCGGATGAGAACTCGGCTGTATCCTGCTTTTTTGTCTTCCCCATGGTATTCCACTACGTGTTCGAGAAGCATGTTCATGTAGTTGTCGCACTCAACCATCAGGCCCTCATACCTCAAGTCGTTCTTGAGGAAGACGCGGACAGGCTTGTTAAGGTTTTTATGGATTGTTGTTAAAGGCCTAACTCCCTCCAAGACAGCACACCGTTCAGGCAATACTCTTTGCTAAACGTAGTTCGCTGAAGCATACCCCACAGACAATGTTTTCACCCACTTTAAATGTTTCATCGACAGGCGCTCCGCAGACAGGGCAGGGGGTTGTTTTTGAGTCAGGCTCATAGAGCTTGGCACCACACTGTCCACATACCCTTGCACCTATCTCGTTACTCGCCCCACATGTCCTGCAAACCATGTCAACGCCCTTAGAGACCACTATGTATGTGCCTGCGGGTTCCGCCTCAGGCTTGACATCTGCCCGCGGAGTCCCGCCGGCCTCCAGTTTTTTCTCCTGCCGGGGCTTCGGCTGCACCGTCCTCACTTCAACAGCAGGCCTCTCTTCCCTAAACATTGCCTCAAGCTCATCCTCTATTTTCTCCAGCCCAGATGCCTCACCGCCTCTCCTCACAGGCCTTCTAACCACTGTTGGGGCCGGAGAGTATGTTGGTACGGACCTCATACCCCTTACAAATAACAAAAGCCCGACCGCCGCCACCGCTGCACCAACAGCCGTTACCATCAAGCCCATCGGGAGACCTGGTGCAAGAGGCGTGTCGTAAAAACGCTGTATTGGAGAGTTATACCCACCCATGAAAAACAGTGCGAGTACGGGGAGAAGGACAACGGCTACACCGGCGGCTCCGAGGGCGATGCCGACCTTCGGGTTTACCATTTCGCTTGACACCTTTTAGCCGTGGTTATAAGTTTTATTACTCTGTCTGCGGAAGGCTATTCTCACGGTAACTCCTTCAACTTCCCAGTCCCGCACAAAGTAGCCTTCGGGGGGATGCGGCGATAAGTTGGAGAGCGTTAGAGAGGCCCGCGTCTCCTCCTCTATGTAGGTCTTCTTCATCGATAGGTGTTGTATAAAGTCTGGGTCATCTGCCTGAATGATGCAGTCAATTCTATCCAGCATCTCAAGTTTAGCCTCCTTCCTCATCAGCTGTATCCTCCTCACAACCTCACGGGCTGCAGCGGTGGACTCTAGGTCGGGGGTAGTCCGCAGGTCTACGTATACCTCGGCATGGGGGTTTTCAGCATAAGAGTATTCCTCAGCAGTGGTCTTCTTGACGACCAGTTCATCCTCACCCAGCTCAACCTCCCCAGATGGTAGGGGTATCCTTACCCTGTGCTCCCTTCTCAACCTCTCCACCAGATCATGTGTGTCACATTTTTTCAGGTATTCAAGCAGTTCGGGCAGACGTCTACCGAGACGTGGCCCTACCTTGTGAAGCTCGGCCTCAACAACATATCTGACGCCCTCAAATGTGGCATCTGGCTCCAAGACAGTTAACCTCTCAGTGTTCGAGGACTCTTTGAGGAATGCTTCAAATGTTTTGACCGCTTCGAATGTATGCAGGTTTCTGGGTACGATGGCTATGTTTAAGACTGGGGACCTGAGCTTCCTTCCAGCCCTCTGCCGTGCCGCCAAAATGGATGTTAAGATGTCGCGGACAACCTCCATCGAGGAGACCAATTTCTCGTCGAGAAATCTTTCATCTACTTGAGGCCAGCGCTCTAAATGCACGCTTTCAGGGTCGCCGTCCGCTCTCAAATCCTCGTAAAGCATGTCTGAAAGGTAGGGGGTGAAAGGCGCAAGCAGTAGGACGACCTTTTTCAGAACATAGTGGAGGCAGGCGTAGGCAGCCATCTTCTCAGCCATTTCTGCCTCTGTCCAGGCAAGTCTCCTGACAGACCTTATGTAGGTTCTGCTCAGGTCCTCCGTGATAAAGCCGAGGAGCATCCGCACCGCATGATGTATCTCCATTTCCTCGAGGCTGGCGGTTATATCCTCCACTAACTTGTTCACCTTAGAGAGAATCCAGCGGTCCTCAGACCTTAGGACGCCTACGTAGTTTTCGAGTCTGTGTTTTACGGGGTCGAAGCCGTCTAGCTTCATATATGTTGAGGCGAAGTTGAAGACATTCCACAGTATGTTGAGTGCTTCAGCTACCTGGTCCACCTCCGAGGGAACAAAATTTATCGTACTCCATGGCTCCGCCTTACCCGCAAGGTAGAGTCTCAACGGGTCAACACCGAACCTTTTGAAAGCCTCCTCAGCCCATACAACGTTGCCCCTGGATTTGGACATCTTTTTCCCGAACTCGTCGAGAACATGCCCCTGGTTTAGGACGCTTTTGTAGGGCGGTGTACCGTACAGCAGCGTTGAAGTAAACATCAGCGTGTAGAACCAGCCGCGGGTCTGGTCTATGGCCTCCGTTATGAAGTCGTATGGGAAGAGTGTTTTGAAGAGGCTTGGGTTGTGTAGTGCGTCTACGCTTGCGTAGAACGCTACGCCGGAGTCAAGCCATGTGTCGAGGACAAAGGGTATACGCCGCATCATACCGCCGCACCTACCGCATTTGAAGACGTACATATCCACCCAAGGCCTATGCATCCTCTTAACCGAGGGCTTCTCAACAGCATCCTCAAGCTCTTCCCTGGAACCAACTACTTTTTTCTCGCCACATGACTCACATCTCCAGACGTTTAGCGGTGTACCCCAAACCTTGCTCCTAGATATGCACCAGTCCTCGGCGTTTGCAAGCCAGTCACCGAACCTATTTGTCCCAGCCCATTCAGGCCACCACTTCACGTTCTTGTTACCCTCAACCATCTTGTCCCTGATACGTTCCACGCGGAGAAACCACTGTACGCTCGCGAGGTAAATCAGCTTAGTTCCACATCTCCAGCAGTGGGGATAGCTGTGGACGATCTCTCCGGCTTTTACGAGAAGGTTCTTGTTTTTTAGGTCTGTGATGACCATCCGGGAGACCTCTTCAACCCCAAGCCCGGCGTACCTCCCACCCTCTTCCGTGAATATCCCGGACTGTGTTACGGGGCAGAAAATGGTTAAGCCATGTTTCCTTCCTATCTCAAAGTCTTCGGGTCCGTGGGCTGGTGCTATGTGTACAAAGCCCGTACCCTCCTCCAGCGAGACATGCTCCGATGCAACTATGTGGTATGTTTTGTCCCTGTGGAATGGTATAAAATCAGCTAGTGGGTGGGTGTATTCCATTCCTACTAGCTCACGTCCAAACAGCCTTCTGGTTACGCGGTAGTCCGTCAGCCCGGTTTCGGAGGCAAACCTCTCCAGCAACGCTTCAGCAACAAACCATCTCTCGCCAGAAACATCGAGCTCTACGTAGACAGCGTGCGGGGAAGCCGCTACAGCCATGTTCCCGGGAATTGTCCACGGAGTAGTAGTCCAGATGACGACGTACCCGCCGTTCTTCAAAGGCATTTTAACGTAAACGGAGGGGTCTGCGATTTCTTCGTAGCCTTGGGCAAGTTCATGCTGTGAGAGGGCTGTCTCGCAGTGCGGGCATACAGGGACTACGCGCAGGCTTTCGACGAGGTCTCCGTTCTCGTAGGCTTTTTTCAGAAGATACCAAACATGCTCCATATAGACATCTCTACGGGTTTCGTAGGCGTTTTCGTAGTCCAGCCAGAGGGCTAGTTTTTCGCTGTCCTTCCTCCAGCGGCTTAAATAATGGTCGACAACTCTCCAAGCCTCCTCTACAAACCTTTCAAGCCCGATTCTCTCGATGTCTCTCTTGCTTGTGATGTTAAGCCTCTTCTCGACCTCGATCTCGGTGGGCAGCCCCTGGCAGTCCCATCCAGCCCTCCTCCAGACCCTATATCCCTGCATCGTCTTGAACCGTAGGATGATGTCCTTGTACACACGGCCACGTGTATGGCCTATGTGCATGTAGCCGTTGACAGTCGGCGGCCCCTCCAAAAAGGTAAACCACCGCCCCTCCCTGTTGGCCTCAAAGACCTTCTGTACTATGTTTTTCTCGGCCCACTTCTTCGCCACAGCCTCCTCTACAGCCCTTGGATCATAACGAAGCCCTTCAACCATCCTGTCCAGCGGATACTTACCCAGGCTTTAGCTTTAAGCGTGGAAAAGGATATTTTCCAGCTAAGACCTCATGTGTTTGTGGACAGGGTTTTGGAAAAGCTGCCTGTTTTCTCTGAGGGCTTTCCGGATGTGGGTGAATGGGGTTTAAGGGTTACGGGGCTTGTACGGAAAAGGCTTGAGCTCACATTAGGGGACTTGATGAAGCTCCCACAAGTCTCACTGACTTTCGACTTCCACTGTCTCGAGGGCTGGGTGGTTCCCGGAACAGAGTGGCAGGGGGTTAAGGCCTCCGCCGTGGTCATGCCCGCATCGCCGCTCCCTGAGGCCCGCTACGCCATCTTCAAGTCGGGAGACTACACCGAGGCATTCCCAGTAGAAAGCCTAGATCAACTGGTTGTAGCACACTCCCTTCACGGCAAACCCCTTCCAAGGGAGAATGGAGGGCCTCTGAGGCTCGTCTTCAGCGGCCAAAAATGCTACCAGAGCATTAAATGGCTTGAGGAGATTGAGTTGACAGACAGGCCAATACAGGCCACCGCGAGAGAAATAGCGTTAGCCAGACTTAGACGTACCTGATTACTTCTTTCAGCATTTCTTCGGCAGGCATCTCAGGTGTTAGTATACCTCTGAGGATTAGCTCTCTATCGCCGAGGTAGATGACGGCGGAGTGGGTCACGTATGTAGATGGCTCTTCTTGGTCCAGCGGTCTAACATGGTACGCTTTCCACACCTCAGCCAACTCCTTCCAACTGCCAGTCAAGGCGATTACACTCTTACCACCAAACTGTTCTATAAAAGAGGAGAGTTTTTCCGGCCTGTCCCTATATGGGTCGGTGGTTATGAAGATGAATGAGACATCTTTCGACTTCTCGCCCAAAAGCATTTCAAGCTCGGCAAATCTCTTAAGCGCCAAGGGACACACATCTGGGCAGTTTGTATAGCCGAAGAATATCAAGACGACACGTCCCCTGAAATCATCCAGAGAGACATGTCCACCATCAACATCTGTAAGGTGGAAGTTCGGAAGCCGCTTCCCACTCGTTAACAAGCCTTCAACCGCTCTATCGCCCAAATCCTGTTTGATAAACCACGTTGTAAATAGATATAGAAAGACAGCTAGGGTTACCGCTGCTAGCACAGGATACTTATTTTTCATGACGCTTAGCGGATTTTTCACCAACGAACACAAGTAGAGCAAGTGCTCCAAGCCCTCCGAGGAATACGCTGATGACTGTCAGGTCAGCAGTGAAAGACAATCCCCCAAGAAGACCCAGACCGCCCACGCCAGAGGCCTGGTAGGCGGATATCTCGCCCTTCATATATGGATGTATCCCGCAGATGTACTGGTAAAGGCCTTCCTTATCGATTTTCAGGGTGAATTGTTCGGCGTTCTTCAGCAGAGGTGAGGTTAGTGAGACGGGCCCTTGTACGACGGCTATGTTGTGTTGTCCTGTTATCTCACCGGAGCCTATGCTCAGAACGTCCTCGTTGACCCAAGTTACCTGCGAGCCGACAGGAACCCTTGCAACTTTGGGGTAGAAGCTGTTTCCGACAATCTGTATCACCACTTTCTCTCCCGGAAGATATGTCTTGACTTCATCCTGTGTAGGCTCAAAGGGAGCCAAAATCCTTTTAACCGATGTCGGCGGCGCCAGGGCTGGCCCGTTCGGCAAAACTACGGAGGTTCTCTCGGCATCTGCGGAAGATGAGATAACTCCTACAGCTCCCTTGATCGCCTGCGTTCCGAAGGCGTGTGTGACGAGGAGGAAGTTACCCTCCGCGGGGACACGCCACTCAATAACATATGAATCTGTTGGCCCGACTGTGACTGTTTGGAGACCTATGTGTACGTTGTTGGGGTTTCCGCCTTGGTAGACATATTCCCAGATACCTCCTACTGCGTGAAAGCTCGCTGTCAGGCTTGGTCCCACGTTTAGAAAGTAAAACCTAACGTAGTCGCCTGGCCTAGCCTTAATCGGCTCCCCTAAATAACGGAACACGTAGCCGTTGAACATAACGTATGCCGGTTTTCCATCGTAGAAGTCGCGGCCATTCATGTATACCTCGTGCTGTATTAGGTAGACTCTGATGTCAGGCTCCCTACCCAGCTGTCTTTCCAAGAGGTAGCTGCCTTTCTTAGGCTCGACGACTACCATGCCGTACATGCCGGCAAGCGTGTGCGTTAGTATGCCATGCCCACCCGGCGCGCAGTGATACATGTACACTCCTGGGAAGTCTGCTTTGAACAGTAGACGGCCCTCGCCATTGGGCGCTATGTTTCCCACAAACTTTGATGTCTGTGTGTTCGCGGCATGGATTGAAAGACCATGAGTGTATCTTCCTACGTTTTTCACAACAATTTCGACCACATCTCCCTCCTCCACAACAATCAAAGGACCTGGAGAAGTCCCGTTGAAGGTGAAAGCCTTGAAGACCAATCCATCACCAATAACCACGTCACGCTCCTCGGCCACAAGCAGAAACGATTTGCTGGGCTTAGCGTCAGGGGGTGGATTACCTGGCACACCCGGTGCATACTCAAAAGCGTTTGCAACAGCCAGCAGCATCAACCCGAAAACTAATGCCAGAATCTTAAACAACCTCATCAATAATATAAGTTATGAAGATACCTAATACTTGATTATGCAACAATGTTGCATAGATTGGTTGGATAATTTAAGGTTGCTGCAACGGTGTTGCATATTCCAGATTTAGAACGGTATAAAATTATTAAATGGTTTGAAGTTGGTGCTTTGTAGTGCTTTGGTCCGTGGCCCGCTTCAGGTGACGGTGCTTGTCAAGAATAGTACGTGTAGGGTTGTTCAACTGCTTATGTCTAAGAGGTTGGAGGGCTCGTTCAAAAACATCAGGGTTGGAGAAACTGTATCAAGCCATCTAATACATCTCTCCAACATCAATGACTTGACGGGGTTGTTGAGGATGGAGGACGCTTTATTCTATAGGATGGGGCGGGAGTATCTATGGGTTGATGCTCCCAGTTGTAAGGCCTGCAAGGTAATTTCACGTAATTCCGCGATACCGTTAGGGGTTCTCTTCCTAAAAGAGCTAGGTGTTCTGTTTACATTTATCACGCCAGGGAAGATAACGGCGAAGAAGATTGTTGATGAAATGAGTGCTGAGGGGCTTGATGTGGAGGTTTTGAAAAGGTCGTCGCTGAGGCTAGGCAATGTTCTTACGAAGAGGCAGAGCGAGGTGTTGTACGCTGCGATTTCGATGGGTTATTTCTCTAACACGAGGTTAAACAGCCTCGCGGACATCGCTAAAGTCCTCGGGCTTTCAAAGTCCACCGTATCCCGCCACCTAAGGGCCGCTATGAAAAAGCTGGTCCTTTCCCAGCCCACCGAGTCACTGTAGTCTGTATGGCACACCCATTTTTCCGCGATAGGCTATCGACTCTATTGGAGCCCTGTTTTTACGCCCCAGTATCTTGCGGGCCGGGTATCCGAACCCTATGACGCAGGCTATGTGTAGCTCGGCCGGTATGTTGAATTTCTTCCTCATCGCCTCATCATTGTAGCCTGTGTAAATTCTTGAGGCTACGCCGCTGTTCCATGCCGCCAGCTGCATGTAGCTTACAGCCCTCCCAGCATCCAACTCATGCCAAGGATACTGCGGATTCGTCAAGACAATAACGGCGAAGGAACAGCCCGCAACCCATTTACCTGTACGGCTTATTTCAGCAAGCTCACGCAGGTCTTCCCGGCTGTCCACCACTATAAACCTCCAGTGTTGGCTGTTAAGCCCCGTGTGAGACATGCGGGCGGCTTCCAGTACGTCACGGACAACGTCCTCAGGCACTGGGCGTTGGTCATACTCCTTGACCTCCAGCTTTGTCCTGATGGCTTGCAGCACATCCATGCCTTTTTGACCGCAGCCACTGGATTTAACATTTTTCAGGAAGCGTATTCCTCTAAAAACCTCCACAGCTCGTCGTGGACAGGGCCTTTAACTCTCTCCCTTCCATTCTCCGAGTAAACGTTCATGCCTTTTTTCCTAGACAGGATTTTTCCTACAACACGGCCCCCGGTCCTCTTCAACAGTTTGGGGTTGATGTGTTTTGCGACTACTATGAGGGAGCCTGAGCTGATGAGCTTGAGAGGGTCTAGGTCCAGCCGGCTACATATCTTGGAGACAATAGGGTTGACGGGTATTTTGTCGCGGTAAACCTCGAACCCCACACCAGAGGCCCTTGCAATTTCATATAGTCCGCCAAGCAAACCCCCCTCGGTCGGGTCGTGCAAAGCTGATGCACCTGTCTTAGCATATGCAAGGGCCTCCTTAACCACGCTAATGTACCTCACAAACCGTCTTGCAAGCGCTACCTCACGCTTGTCCACACCTCTGCTTATCAGTTGTTCGGGGAAATCTGTAGCAAGAATTGCGGAGCCCTCCAGCCCGGGGGACTTTACAACTACTATGTGGTCGCCGGGTTTAGCGCCCGCGCTTGTGACAACCCTGTCGGCAACCAAAACCCCCACCATATGGCCCACGACGACCGGTTCGGAGACGAAGGGCGCGACCTCTGTATGGCCCGTGACGATGGCGACTTTAAGCTCCCTGCACGCCGTATGAATCTGTTTCACCACTCTGTCTATGTCGTTTGGGCGGCTTCCTCTTGGCATTAAAATGGTTAAAGAAAACCAGCGCGGCTCACCCCCGCAAACCGCTACATCGTTCGCCGAGGCCTGGACCGCCAGCCAGCCCACAAGCCCCTTAGAGCCTGTTATCGGGTCGGTGGAGAAGATGTAGGTTTTCTTCGACATCTTTACGGCGCCGGCGTCTTCGCCGAAGCCGGGCCACAGGACCACATCCCCTCTCCTGTACCCGAGATAGGGGAGGACGTGTTTTCGGAGGAATTCCTCAGGGAGCTTGCCTATGGGGAGGACGGCCCTCATCCAGAAAACCTCTACAACCGCTCCATCGTCTGCAGTATCTTTTCAACCCTTCGTACATCTGTCTGGTTTTGAACCCTTTCGAGAAACCTCAGCTTCTCGTCAAATATCCTGAAGCTCTGCGCAGAGATGTAGAGTATGTTGCTAACCTTCTTCACCAGCTCATCCATCTTCATCTCAGGGTTTTCATCCATGGCTTTGATGAAGGACTGGACCCTGTAGGCGGCGGGGACGAACTCTGGCCTGTCTATCGAAGGCCTGGGAATGGCGGCGGAAAACCTCGTGATAATATCCCTTAGAAAACCTGTCAAGCCTCTATTTATCAATGGGGTGTCGCAGGAGAGCAGTAGACATCCGTCGGTGGACAGTGTTCTGAGTATGGGGTCAAGCTGGAACCTTATGTCAACGCTTTGTGGGGGCGACTTCTCGACACGGGCGCCGAACCTCTCAGCCACCTCCACATAAGCATCCATACTCTCAGCCTGCGTGAAAATGAGTATGTCCTCTGTGTCGTCCGGGACCGCGTCGAGAACGTACTCTATCATTGGACGGTTTCTTATCTGGAGGAGGCCACGACGCCCACCTGGGCCTATGTTCGCGAGCACGGCTGTAGAGTAGCGCATCAACGTCCCAGCTTTTCCCTAAGCCTTTGAATTGCTGGAGGTAGTATTTTATAGATATCTGCGACGAAGAAATAGTCAGACTCCGTGGACATGGGGGCGTTTGCGTCTGTGTTGACAGCGATGACTGTGCGGGAATCCCTCATCCCCACCAGGTGCTGCACCTGTCCTGAGATGCCGAGGGCAATGTACAGCTTTGGCCTTACCCGTTTTCCTGAAAGCCCGATGTGCCTTTCCTCGCTGAGCCATTTAAGGTCGCCTGAAATTGGCCTACTGCACCCCACCTCGCCACCGAGAAGGCGGGCCAGCTCCTCAGCCATCGCAAGGTCTTCCTTCTTCTTGAACCCCCTCCCAACCGCAACAATTACGTCGGCCTTCTCGAGCTCCACCCTTGACGCCTCAGGTTTAACCATTTCAACCAACTCAAGCTTCGGGGCCTCCACATTCGGCGAATACTTCACAACTGAGGGGTTTTTCGAATAAACGCCACCCTCCTCCAAGGTCTTCAAGCTGACGACGCACGGCCTTGTTTTCAGCATAACAGTTGAGAGAAATCCGCCGCCCAGCACAAGCCTAGAGACCTGAACGCCACCATCAACCAGCTCAAGCGTGATCGCCTCGCTCGCATATGCGGCGTTAAGCCTTCTCGCGGCCCTCGCAGCAGCCTCAATTCCCGTTTTTGAGGCGTAAACAGCTAGAAGGTCTGCTCCAAATTCCTTTACAGCCTCGGAGAGCACTGCGGCCGTCTGGGCAGGACCCTCTACCAAAATACTGCCCGGAAGGGATACTATTTTGTCCGCCCCCGCTCTACCCAGAGCCTGAACATCCTGTTCCGCCGGCTCACCTACCACGGCGGTGTATGTTTCGGCGGGTTTGAGCTTCGCGGCTATGTAAGACGTCAGGCCTGCTGCCTGCTCAAGCTTCTCTCCAAAAACTAGGGCTTTCACTTCCTGACCACCCCCTCCGAAAGAATTACCTCAACCAGCTGCTCAGCCAACTCCTCAGGCTTTCCTTCAAACACCTTCTTTTTACGCTCAGTCTTCAACGCCTTTACTTGCCGCTGCTCCGCTAGAGGCTTAAGCGTTTCCGGGCCCAGGCCCAGCTCCTCAGCCTTAACCTCGACAAGTGGTTTTTTCTGGGCCGCCCTAATCATCAACAGGCTTGGTAGACGCGGTGTGTTTATCTCAAGCCCGACTGTTACTACTGCCGGGGTTCTGCATCTTACGACCGCGACACCGTCCTCAATGCTCTTCCACGCCTTTATGAACCCGTCTCCGTACTCCAGCTTGTTCACATACGAGACGTGAGGCACATTGAAAACCTCCGCCAGCATGGGCCCCGTCTGGTATGCGTTCTCGTCCAGCGATGCCTCGCCACATAAAATCAGGTCCCACCGCCCCACCTTTTTCTCAATTATCCTTGAAAGAACTGTAGATGTAACGTAGCCGTCAGCCCCTAACATAACATTGTTTGAGAAGACATAGGCCTCGTCCGCTCCCATGGCTAAACACTCCCTCACAAGTAATGGTTTGACGTCAGCACCGGCCGTTACAACTACAACTCGGCCGCCATGTTTCTCCTTAAGCCTCACAGCCTCCTCGAGGGCGTTCAGGTCGAAGTCGCTGTTTTTCGCCTGTGCCTGTGAAAGCTGTGGCGCAAGGGTTTCCGGGTGAGGTTTGAGCTGGTAAACGTCGGCGGTCTGCTTGACGCAAACCACTATATCAGGCATTTCATAAACCGACGGACCCGGCACCTAAAATACCGTTGTAAGTAGCTATTTGGAAGGCATCCAAGGTCTTTCTATCTTATTTAAACACCTTATTCGGACCGCCTCTGGTTAAACAACAAACATCAAGAAAGAATAGGATTAGTATAGGGATGGTGTCGGGCAAGATAACTGCTGTTAAAACGCTATTTTTCGACAGCCTCGGCGACGACCTCGGCCACATCCTTGAGCTTGATTTTATCCTCGACGCCAATAACTCGGGCGGCGTCGGCGAACATCTGCATGCAGTAGGGGCATTCGACGGCCAAAACACCGGCACCGGCGCCCAGAACCTCCCTAAGCCTAATAATGCTCTCCCTGTCCCGTCTCCTTACCTCATACCAGTATGTGCTCCCGCCAGCGCCGCAGCAGAAACTCTTCAAACCACTCCGTTTAAGCTCGATGAAGCCATCCTCACCTGCAAGCTTTGAGAGTATCGTTCTCGGCTCTGAGATGACGCCGTTGTGGCGGGCGAGGTAGCATGAGTCGTGGAGGGTTATTTTCGCGGACAACCCTTTACCGATGCTGAGTTTCCCATTCCTCAGTAATTCGGCAATGAGCTGGGTGTGGTGCTGCACATCAACCGTCAAACCGAATTCGCCGTATTCGTTCTTGAACGTGTTGTAGCAATGGGGGCAGTTTACCAGTATCTTCTTGGCTTTGAGGGACTTCAGCTTCTCTATGTTCGCCAAAGCCATCTCCTGAAACCTCCCCTCCTCCCCCACACGTCTGGCGGGGTCGCCGGTACATGATTCCTCAACGCCCAGTATGGCGAAAGACACACCGGCCCTGAGCAGAATCCTGGCCATGTTTTTCACTATTTCCCGGCCCCTTGCGTCGTAAATTGAGGCACAGCCAATCCAGTAAACATATTCTGCGTCCGGGTTTTCCTCAACCGTCCTAACACCCATGGATTTAAGCTCTTCAACAAACTCCTGCTTCACAGAGGGGTCGAGGCCGTAAGGGTTTCCGTAGCGGGCGAGGTTCGTCAACAAAGCGTTCTTTCTCTTATCAAGCCTACCCTCCAGAGTTAAGGCACGCCTCATTTCGAGGATGTAGTTCATGGGCCTTATCAGCACGGGGCAGGCCTCAATGCAGGCCCCGCAAGAAGTACACGCCCAAACCTCCTCCTCATCTATCAGGCCTGACGCGAAAACATCGGTCTCCAGTCCTCCATCCATCCACATCGAGTTTTTCAGCTTCTGGACAATCATGCGGGGCGAGAGCGGGGTTCCCGCTTCAAACGCAGGACAGGCCGCTTCACAACGCCCGCAGTCTGTGCACGCATCGAGCTCCAAACGCCCCATGCCGGATAGCTCCCCAACCTTTCTGAAACCTACCTTGATCTCGGCTTCAGGCGTCAGCTCCTCAAGCTTGAACGGTGTATTCATTTTGCCGGTCGGCGGCTGCTTTGGAGCGTTGGCTGCTATGTGTAGGAGTGTGGAGAAGATGTGGTAGAGTGAGCTGTAGGGCAGTAGTGCGACCATCGTGAACGCAACTATGGCGTGGCTCCACCACAGCCCCACGTAAGCCGTTTGCAGGGTGTTGGCGGCAAAGGCTGCGAAGACTATGTCTGATAAAGCTTTTCCAACAAAGCTCCAACCTCCCCACGGCCTAGGCTCCAGCGTCAGCCTAATACCCTCAAGCAGATAACCTGTCAAGCCGATGAAAAACAGCCCAGATAAGACCATGAGGTACTCGAGCTTGGGGCGGAGCCGTTCTTCCCGTAAAACCAGCCTCCTGTAGAAAAGTAGCCCAAGTCCTGCGAGCAATGCGAGGCCCATGAAATCAAGTGCGGCCTCGTAAAACAGGTAAAAGTCCCCACGAAGCATCCGGGCCTGAAAATTGCGGAGAATGTCGTAGTCAATGAAAACCAGCGAGGTTCCTATGAAGAGAGCAAGTATGCCGGAGTATATGGAGACATGCATAAGACCGGCGAGACGCTCTCTGACAACCCTTCTCTGCAGCAGCCAGAACCGCACGACATAAGGCAAGCCCGCCCATATATCCCTCAACGACGGAAAACCGGTAACGCTTAACCTCCTGTACAAACCGTATAGGAAGACAACGGCGAATGGGAGTAGAACAAGGTACATCAAGAGGTCGGTACCTTCGGGCAGCAGGATATAGGTCTCCCGAATAGGTTCCATGGACATAGGACCGCGCTCCATTATTTAATTTAACAACAAAAACATCTAAAGTTGCCGAACGTATCAGAAGCAGACATCTTTAAAGACAGGTGAGATGTTTAACTACCGTGGTTGAGGAGCTGGACCGTCCAAGCAAAGCAGCTGTTAAGGCAGCGCCCTACTATGGCGGCAAGCTTGAGATAATCCCCAAAATACCTGTAAGGTCCTTGGAGGACTTCGCTGTATGGTATACTCCCGGTGTTGCGGCGGTCTGCAAAGCTATCAAGGAAAACCGCGACCTAAGCTTCGAGTATACGTGGCGGTGGAACACCATCGCCGTCATAACAAACGGGACAAGGGTGTTGGGGCTGGGAAACATAGGCCCTGAGGCCGCCATGCCGGTGATGGAGGGGAAGTCGCTTATCTTCAAGTTCCTGGGCGGGGTTGACGCATTTCCGCTATGTCTCAACATACAGGACCCCGACAAGTTCGTTGAGGTGGTGAAAACGTTGGAGCCGGGGCTGGGAGGCGTAAACCTAGAAGATATATCATCACCTGAATGCTTCTACATACTTGACAAGCTCAGAAAGGAAATGTCAATACCTGTGTGGCACGACGACCAGCTTGGCACGGCGGCCGCAACACTCGCAGGCCTCTTCAACGCCCTCAAAATAACAGGCCGCAAGCTAAACCGTTCAAGAATAGTTTTACTGGGCGCCGGTGCAGCCAACATAGCCACAGCCCGTCTACTGGAAAAAGCAGGCGCAGATATGTCCAAAATGATTCTCGTAGATACACGGGGCATATTACACGCTGAGAGGGAGGATATGGACGAGTTGATGCTTAAGAACCCGTGGAAGTACGAGCTCGGGTTAAAGACAAACAGGGAGAAAAGGAGTGGAGATATTCCGGAGGCTTTGAGAGATGCTGATGTTTTGATCGCGGCGTCGAGGCCTGGGCCCGGCGTGCTGAAGAAAGAGTGGATAAAGTCCATGGCTGAAGACCCTGTTGTTTTCCTGCTCGCCAACCCAGTTCCAGAGATGTGGCCTTGGGAGGCGAAGGAGGCGGGGGCCGCTGTCGTGGCAACCGGCCGCAGCGACTTCCCAAACCAGGTCAACAACAGCCTAGTGTTTCCGGCTGTCTTCCGGGGAGTCCTTGACATCCGTGCCAAGACTATAACGGACACAATGGTTCTTCACGCAGCCTGGGCTTTGGCGAACTACGTGCCTGAGGAAAAGTTGACACCCGACTACATAATTCCAACGATGCAGGAATGGGAGGTTTACGTACATGTGGCTGCGGCGGTGGCTGAGAAAGCGTCAGAGGAAGGGGTTGCGCGGCGTCCCATGACCTATGAAGAAGAGCTGGTGAACGCAAGAAACGTCATCGAGAGGGCTCGCAAGGTCCTGATCTCCCTCATGGACTTAAAGCTAATTAAACCCTTCCCACAGGTGGACTGAGATGGTTGAGTTCAGAAAGGCAACTGAAAAGGACTTACAGAGTCTCGTAGAGCTGAATGTAAGGCTGAAGAGGCTTAACGAGGAGTTTGACCCACTGCTGAGGGTCAGGGCGGACATAGCTGAGAAATCCCGGGAATACTTCGTCGAAGCGTTAAGGTCCCCCAACTCACTTGTGGTGGTGGCTGAGGACAACGGCAAGGTCGTGGGCTTCATAAAAGCCGACATAAGAGAGAGAACCTTCTACGAACCCCGCATGGAGGGGAGCATAGTCGAGTTCTACCTCCTACCCGAATACAGACGTAGGGGTGTTGGGGCCAACCTATTGGACTACACCGTAAAGCTGCTGAAAGAAAAGGCTGAGATAATAACGGCAGAATTCCCCACACTCAACGAAATAGCCGTCGAGTTCTACACAAAGCTAGGGTTCCGGGGAATCATAAGCGTCTACGCCCGTGAAAGCCCCTAAAACAGTTAAAAACCAGCCAATACAAAATCAAACCGGGCTCCGGTAGTATAGTCCGGTCAAGTATGCGGGCCTCTCGAGCCCGAGACCCGGGTTCAAATCCCGGCCGGAGCAACAGGTCTGAGGCGCTGACGGATCTAACAGAATAAGGAGTGTAAACCGTTACTGGTCTAAGGCTGGCAACATTACTGTGGGCCGGGGCGGATTTGAACCGCCGACCTCCACCGCGTCAGGGTGGCGTCATAGCCAGGCTAGACCACCGGCCCAAGACTACCTCTTGATCTCTCTCCTCTTCCACCTTAGGTTGTAGCTCCTGCACTTTCTGCATTTGACGGCGGTTTTGGCGTTGCGGGCTCCGCAGTCTCTGCATATCTTGACCAGCAGCCTCCTGCTTTGCGCAAGCTGCAGTAGTGACGCGTCTCTGATCGGCATCTCGGGCTGAAGTGTCTATGGGCCGCTTTTATAGGTTAAGTTATGAACTGCCCTCCCTCTATATCAGGCATCTCCCTTTTAAGCCTCTGCCCAGCCACCTCAGCAGCCTCCCGGAGAATGGCTTCAGCCTCTGGGTCTGAGGCGCTGGCTCCGACGTAGGTGTCGCTGACGGTTCCAACGCTGACGGAGAGGTCTTCCAGGAGGTCTTGTACACCCCTCAGCCCCGTCGATATTTCGGGCATGACGCCGCTGATGTCTTTCTGGACAGCCATCACTACGGCAGCAACGGGGCCGACCACCTTCTTGACCTCGTTGTAGTCTTTGACGGCTTCAAGCCTTAGGACGACACCCTCCAGCGAGGCCTGGCTCCTAACAGTGGCGTGCATCATCTTCCGCAGCTGGGCCAGCTCGTTGGCGTAAACCACAGCCCTCTCCTCATCCTTCTCCATCTTCGCCCTGACAACCTGGTTAAACAGCTCCCTACCACGCATCTGCATCGCACGGGCCTTGTTCTCCATCCTGCTCTGGATAGTCATAAGTCGTGTCACGATCTCGTTGAGCCTCTCATCGAAGGGGGGTTTCGGCGGCTCCTTTTTCCTGAATATTTTGAGCATCGTATTTCACGCCGGCCTCTGCCTTGTCGGTAATAAAGTCTCAGCCCCACAAACCTACAACGTATTCTCTCGGTATTTACCCGGTGAGATAAAAAATAGGGTTGTGGGGGGTTTAGACTTTGCGTCTCCAGGTCAGGACGTATCCGAGGCCACCGAGCAGGACGCCCGCCGCCAGCAGGAAGATGAATATCGCGATCCAGGTTGGGTAGCCCAGCGGTATGCCGTAGAAGATATTTGTGTGCACCTGCCCCGCGTTCCAGCCTTTTCCTCCAACCTCCGGCGGCAGCATTGCAGCGCCTCCTAGGTATCCGCCTATCATCATGAGCCATGTAGCGCCGATGACGCCGACGTTCATCAGTATTAGGTGTAGCCAGGCGAGCTTGTCGGCGATGCCTGTGTATGGTTTGCCGAGGACGTTTTCTATGTGGTTGTAGAAGAGTGCTGTGACAGCGACGCCCATCACGCCCACTATGAGATATGAGAGGTATCCTACGGTGAACCAGTTACCCGCGCTACCGAATGCTATTACTCTGCTGAACTCAGGCGTCATGAAACCCAGCTGGCCGATAACCCAGAAGAGCGTGTTGGCGGTGGCGAGGGCGCCCTGAACTATCGCGGCCGCAACGAACCTAGAAGCCCACTTTCCCCTTACCACTACTTCCTGTGTCACGTAAAATAGTGCTATGCTCTTGGCAATAAGGTTACGTGTTTAAGTATATGCAGATGTATGCGTATTCGTTCAAATCTTTAAAGCAGCCCGGGTTTAGAGGTCTAGTGGGCCCGTGGCCTAGAATGGATAGGGCGTCGGCCTGCGGAGCCGGAGGTCGTGGGTTCAAGTCCCACCGGGCCCGGACTATTGAGCCTCCTCCGGGGGATGGGCTGTACCGCTAAACACATATACCGAAAGGCTTCCTTTCCGCGGAGATGAAGCTCGTCGCATTGACCTTGGCCCTAATGCTGTACATGCCCATGGCCTCACTCTCACCCCCAAAGATAATAGAGCTCCCCGTAGAGGCTTCCCCGTCTAGGCTGGACGCAGACGGGGGCGTGGTTGCAGTCTCATACCCCGGCCGCAGCGTGCTGGGCCTATACTTCCCAAGCCCCGGCTCCTACGTTGAGTTGAATCTGAAGGCTCCCTCGGACAAGGTTGTCTTCGCAAAGGGCAGCCTATACGTACTGCTTGGGCGGCTGGGTTCTGTGGCTAAGGTAGACCTTGCCACGCGCAACATAGCCTACTTCGAATTGGCTTCACGTCCCGTCGACATCACAAGCGACGGTGAAAACCTATATGTCGTATATTCACCGGGCGGGGTTGTTGAGAGGCTCTCCCCCGACTCGCTGGAGCAGACTGGTTCCTACGAAGTAAGGGTTGCTGACGAGGCTGGCTATCTCACGGCTTACGGCGGCCGCGTATACGGAGTGGGCAGAAGCTTCGACACCCTGGTCATAATGGGGGGAGAAGGCGTCAGGACGGTTAAGCTCGACGGAATAATATCCAAAATACAGGCCGCCCAGGGAGGTGTATGGGTTGTGTTAAACAACGACGTGGTTGTCAGGGTGTCCGACGGCTCTATAGCACAGACTGTTAACCTACCGAGAGGGACCTTCGTCGCGGCGACGGCAGCTCTGGACGACAAGCTGGTCTACGTGAGTGTCACACGGAGGGTCGTCGGGGTTGTGGACCGGTCCGGGTACATGGAGCACACCCTCCAAAACATCGCACCATCCTCTACCGCTGTCGACGCTGGTGGGCGGATCTGGTTCCTCGACCCTTCTCAGAGGAAGATCGGGTATTTGGTGTTGGCGAACCCGCCCAAGCTCTCCGACATATCGTTGAGGCGGTTTGACAACGGCTCAGTAGAGGTTAGGGCTAGGGTTCAGGACACGGACAACGACCTTGAAAAAGTTTTTCTGGTCGCCTTCGAGTATCAGGGACTTTACCCCCTCGGCCCATCATCGAGCGCCATGTTGAGGGTTGGTGATTTCTACGTCGGGCTTTACACACCCCCTTCCGGTGTAACGAAGGCGGAGTTTTACGTCAACGCAACAGATGCCGTGGGGTTTTCATCAGAGCAGAAAGTCGGTGAAGTTGATTTTACACAGGCCTCCACAAGCGTCGTAACAGTCGTCACCACACCCACCCTGCCCCAAGAGGGACGGACGGCATTCACGTTAGCAGCAGAGCTGCTTCTCCTACTACCCCTCCTAGTTGTGGCCACGCTGCTTGTTGCGAGAAGGGGGCGCAGAACTAGAAGACGCAAGAAGAGCTAGGTCACCAGGCCTGTCCAGATCAAGACCTGTCTCGGTGGAGACGTATATTTTTGCGTCGTTGAGCTGGCGCAGGTGTTTAGGGAAGCTTCGCCGCCCGTAAGCAGGCGTAAAGCCTCTTATCCGTGTTAGGTATAGGATGTTGGTTCCGTCTAGACGTAGGTCTGGACAGATGACCGGCGTGCCACCGCGTGCTAGTGACAAAACCGTCTCCAGGCTTATCCTGCTCAGAAGAGGTAGGTCCGGGAGTATGATGAGCACCTGTTTTTCACTGCATGTGTCTAAGAACTTTTGCAACGCCGTGTTGAGTCCGCTGCCTTCGTCTGAGAAGACCGACCAACCGTTTTTCACTGATATGCGAGCTATGGTGGTGTCGGGGGTTAAGGCGACAACCTCAAGCCCCAGCATGCTGCACAAACGGGCCGTGCGTAGAAAGCATTTGAGGACGATTTTACGGCGGTCGGGCTCCGGGAGAACCGATGCCAGCCTTGTCTTAGCATTCTCCAACCTCTTGACGGGAAGTACTGCGACAGACCTCAAACCCTGATTCCTAATACCTTGAGGCAGAACCCGGCAAGGGCTACTCTGTCGTCGAAGGAGGACATCACTGTTTTCGTGGTGTAAGCCTTTACACCTAGGGCTTCAACCTCTCCTTTGAGAGATTCGTCGGCTTCGTCGAGGACGAATATATCCATGAAGTCGCTGTACATTGATGCTACACCGGCAGCTGTAGGCTCCACACCTAAAGCCTTCATCATCTCGGCGGCGGGGCCCCGTAATGCTTTTCCACCCACTATCGGTGAGACGCCTAGGATGGTTGCCTCCGATTCCCTCAGGAGCTTCCGAACGTTTTTAAGCGAAAGTATGGGGCCTATGCTGACGACGGGGTTGCTGGGACAGATTATCACGGCCTCCGCCGTTTTCAGGGCCTCAACCACCTGCGGCGTTGGCTCAGCCCTCTCAACGCCTTCAAACCTAACCGACCTAACCCCGACCTTGTACTGGTGTTTGACGAAGTATTCTTGGAAAGACATCGTCCCCAAAGGTGTTTCCACAACTGTTCTCACCCTGTCATCGGTCATCGGCAGTATATCCCATCCTGCGTTAAGCCTAGCCGCAATCTCCCGCGTAACCTGTGTGAGGGTGGCACCGCTTCTTAGCCGCATTGTGCGGTAGATGTGGACAGCGAGGTCTCTGTCCCCTAGCTTAAACCATGTCTCGCACCCAAGCCGTTCCAGCATCCCTAGAGCGTGGAAGGTGTCGCCGGCAACGCCCCAGCCCTTCAAGTCGTCGGCGAGCCCGGCAAGGCTGTATACAACGGTGTCGATGTCAGGTGATACATGTAATCCGAAGAACTCCTCGTCGTCTGCTGTGTTGACAACCGCCTTCCCCGTCCTCGGGTATAGAACGTGTTTGAGCCCCGTCAACAGCTTTGAGGCTCCTACACCTCCAGCTAACGCGGTTATCAGAGACGTACACCCCACTTGTTTAGGAAGACAACATCCTTCAAGGGTTTTCTGACGCCGTGGGTCTCCAACCCTTTCAACCCCACCTCCACCATGGCCTGAGGCTCAACATCGTCAGGTATCTCCAACACCTTTCTCACCGCTTCAGGTGCGAAGAGCGGTGAGCATCTCCAGCACGCACCATAGCCCATCGAGTGGAGGGCGAGAAGGATGTTTTGAAGGGCTGCGGCGAGGCTCTGTACGCCCATGATGTATTCGAGGCGGCTCCTCCCGCTGTCCCAGTAGGTCTCCATCTCCCTCATAGAGAGGCAGGCTACTATGAGGGCCGAGGCCCGCATGCTTCTCTCCTTCCCCGCCTCGACCACTTTGACGGCGTTCTCCCGTGGTACACCGTCTCCTATGAGGTCCTCCAGCCATTGCTCGGCCATCTCGTCCAGCAGACGTTTTTTAACCTCATGGTCTACGACCACGATGAAGAACCAGGGCTGGGAGTTGTGGGCGTTGGCGGCCCACACACCCGCCTCCACAGCTCTGACAACCATCTCGACCGGAACCTCCCCCAGCCCCAATACCTTCGAACTACGCCGCGTCCGCGCAAGCTCCATAAACTCTTCGAAACGCATGCCGGGAAATGCAGTCTCTAAACCTCTGCTATAAATCTAAAGAATGCGCATATATGTTGTAGCGGGATGGTCGAGGTATGGGTCAGGTACGGTGTGACTGAGATATTCACGGATATTGACGGGCCGGTTGAGATACTCCAGCCCACGCGTAGATGGAGTCTGACTGAGGGGTTTGTGGAAGGGCTGGCTACACAGCTTGACGGAGACAGTGACACTGTCTTGATAGATTACGTCTGGGCGTTGGATGGCTTTGAGGGGGTTGTGGAGGCCTGCCTGCGAGCGGTAGCCGGCATCCATGGAGGTTTAAGCGGGGTGAAGGTCGGTGTATCCTGCTGGAGATACAGCGACCCAGAGGTCGAAAAAGCCCTTTTCAACTATTTGGGTAAGAGGCTGAGGGAGATGGGGGTGGGCCAGGTTTTCCACGCCCAAGCCGCCAGCGAGCACTCCGTGGCCCTACTTATCTCACCCGCGGTCTACTGGGATGGGAGGGTTCTGGGGCCCAAGGTGTCCGCCGAGGCGATGGGCCTTTCTGATGTTTCTCTGACTGTTTCACCTATAGTGGGCTGCGGCGGTGTTGTGGTGAATGTCGTTTACGGAGGTTTAGAGGAGGTTGACGGTTTATCGGTTCGTGAGGCTTTGGAGGCCTCTGCCTTCAGGCCCTTGAAAAACCCCGAGATAGTGCTTTTAGGCGGTCCCGGCCACCCCGTTGACTCGAAGCTCGCCGCATGTGTAAACACGTTATCGTCGATGGCTGGGGTTTCCCCGGGAAAAGTTGTTGTGACGGCCTTGGAGTGCTCCGGTGGGCTTGGCCCGCCACATTTCACTGAGCTTCTGACAGGTCTACGAAATTTTGAGGAGAGCGACCCCCTGTCGAGAAGCCTCGCGGCGTGGTTGGAGACCGCCTCAAACCACCGGGTATGTCTTGTTACGTCGATTCCCGCGGCGCTGGTCTCAAAATATCTTAAGGCCAGACACGCCGACACCCTAGACCAAGCCATGATGTATGCGTGGAGGGCCCGTTCAAAGGATGCGGCTGTCCTCGTGGTTCCCAACACTGTGGGTACGAGGCTTACAGGTTGTTAGAACAGTCTCGTCAGCGGTACAAAGCTTAGCACTAGGATGGCCGCCAGCCCCAGCAGCGAAACCTTCCTCCACCTTGAGAGAGGGGAGACGTCGTCAAGTGGGACGATGTCAACACTTCTGCCCATCACAAGGATAAGCAATAAAGCCATAAAGTAGTAGCCTGATAGAACCAGGACGCCGAGAGCTAGGTAGGAGGCGATCTGGTGCTGGCGTCTCGTTAGGAAGCTTCTAAATATACGGCCGCCGTCGAGCTGCCATATGGGCATGAGGTTGAGGGCTGTCACAACCATCCCCAGCCATGCCGCGAAGCCGACAGGCATGAAGAACGGAACCATGCCCTCCCTTGCGTACAGCTGGCCTATCAGGATGAATATTGTGGGGACCTCTACCACAGCTCCCTGACGTGCCGCCATCTGCAGCAGCTCGGTATATCTCTCGACCGGGACCCAGACAGCTGTCTCGAACGCGATAAACGTCACGGCTAAAGCCACCGCAAAACCCGCGATGGGCCCGCTTATCCCTATGTCAAACATGTCGTCTCTGTTGGCGAGGGGCTCTTTCTGAAATATCACCGCGCCAAGCGTCGGTATTACTCCTGGGAAACCGGGTATGAAATATGGGTGGCTTGCGGCAACCCTGTCGATGTGTGCGGAGAGTTTGTGACCCATCTCGTGTACGAAAATTATGGCCATAAGCGTTGCTGCGAAGATGAACCCGTTTAACAACACCTGAGCCCCGCCGTAGCCCGCTAGAACCATGCTGTAGAGAGGTGATGATGAGCGTAGAAAACCGTCGACCGAGACAGTCGCAACAGTAACCAAGCCCAGTAAAAGAGGTATTTTTACGTTGTTTCTCGGAGGCCTCACGTATGGGTAAACCCTCAGCCTGACAAATCCCTCCTCCCGCCGCGCGGTCGCGATCAACCCAAGCTCCTTCAGCTCGTAAAGACACCGTTTAAACCGCTCCTTGATCTCCCTCTCAGCCACCACAAAGGTCAACACCCCCGCATCAAGATAGACATCAGTGACCGTAAAGTACCTGTTAACCGTGGTCTTTACGGCGTCGACATCGTATGACACGCTTCCAACAGCCATTACAGCCCATTAACCATACTTGGCGGTAAAAAGGATTACGTATCAAAAATCGATGTTTGTCAAAGCCTGAAAAAAACAAAAATACCGAGCCAGCGTGGTTTAGGCGGGGGCCGTGGTCTAGCTTGGTCTAAGACTCCAGCCTGGGGCGCTGGCAATCCTGGGTTCAAATCCCAGCGGCCCCACCACCTATGTAGAGGAGCTGAGAGTTTTACAATATTTCCTCTGTCCGGGGATATGCACCGAATAGTAGCTGACGCAGGGTTTTTCTAGGCCAGATCATTTAAACGAAATTATTTAAGCTGCGGTCTTTAATATGTTGTGAGATTGAGGGTGGGGAGTGGTTTTAATTACCTAAAGGGTGAAACCCGTAATATTTCTCCCCAACTTCTTCTCTACCTGGTCTGTGCCGGATTCAGCATATTTTTGTTGTTGGAAGGTCTAATGGTTACACCTCCTGAACACTTTTCAGCCGCAAACATAGTTGCAGGTGTCTTGTTTTTCGTCGCCCCATGGACCGCCTTTGTATTCATGGAGGTGAAAAAGAAAGACATGCATCACCCGTTTGCGATAGCCTACTCGCTTCTCCAGGCGTTTTATATCTATCTCGTGACAGAAACGTATATCTCTCTGAGGATTCGGGATTACCCCATCACAGTCCTGTTAGCTAACATATGGAAAGATGCAGCATATCTGGCTTTGTTAGTGGCGGCAGGATATTACAGTTATAGTGCTGCTTTATGCAGTACATTCGGTGCAAGATTTTCGGCCAAAATTGTAACAGCTATTCTCTTCCTATTTTTCGGGATAACACGTGTGCAAGCACTCATGTTCAGCACGGACGCCCGCTTAATAATACTTGCCGCAGTATTCCTAACACTCGCCTGCTTTACCGCAACATCGGCATATTTAGAATTTAGAGAGCGGGTAAAACAACGCACCTTCAGAATCTAGTAAGACTCATGAAAACCATGAGCTATATGTTGCAGCGAGGTAGACGGAAGCATCTTAGACAGATAACCAACATAAATGCTACCGGTAATGCTGAAATCTTACATTGCACACAAATTTCTCAAGAAACCATGGACATCAGTGGAAACACACTGACGAAACAGAGCCAACGTTCAGACAACAATACAAACCCCTATACGCCCCGACAGGAGGAGCCTCCCGCTTGGAGCATGTCTCCGGCGGGAGGAAGTTCAATCCTCCTGTCTGGGGGTGTGCTCCGGTGCTTGGACCCTCCCGGGAATGCTATGCATGGAAATGTCATGGTTGAGGACCCTGGGCCCCGGGGTGAGGGGCATATGCCCCAGGGGCAGGAACAAGGAGGGAAGAGGAGTTACCTACTACGAGACCTACGGATAAGGCTATTTGATGAGGTCAATAGGCTTCGCAGAGATGGTCTGACGTACAAAGAGATAATCGAGGCGATATGGCGAAGATACGGTGTTAGGCTGTCCAAGTCTCATATAAGCTACTGGATACATAGAACCCACAGCCCATACAACGGGAGATACATGCCATCCACCGAGCTTCTGAGACCTTCCGAAGAGCTAGCGTATGTGATAGGTGTAAAGGTGGGAGACGGGTACGCTGGTAAGAGTAGACACACCGTCAAAAGCTACAACAGAGTAAGGATTGGTCTCAAGGTGAAGGACAGGGAGTTTGCTGAGGAGTTTGGTCGATGCTTGGCAAAAGTACTGGGAAGGAGGCCAATAAACCCGAGATACAGGAAATCCCTTAGAAGGTATGCCGTAGAAATTCGTTCACAGACACTCTACGAACTCCTTAAGAAGCCGGTGGACCTCGACGGACTGAAGAAATACATCGAACACTGTGAGGGATGCATGGCTGCATTCCTCAGAGGATTCGCCGACTCAGAAGGATCAGTCGACAAAAGGGGGTACATACGTATCTCAAACACAGACTATGAACTACTTACATACGTCAAAGACCTTCTGAAACGCTTCAGCATTGAATCGACGGGACCGAAGCCCAATAGACTGCAGGGTAAGACATTCTACGACCATAAGAAAATGAAAAGATACACGTACAAAAAGGAGTGCTTCCATATCTACATCAGAGCTGGCAGCAACGTTAACTTCTACAAAAACATCGGCTTCACCATCGAGAGAAAGCAGAAACGCCTCGAAAACTACGTTAGAAGACGCCAACAAAACCCCCTCCACTTTCCTTCCCTCATCCCACACTCTCCGACTAGCAATATACAATAAATATATCTGCGGCGGGCGGGATTTGAACCCGCGACTCCCAGCGTGGCAGGCTGGTGTCCTACCAGGCTAGACGACCGCCGCAGCTGGAGGCGTTTTATTTTATGTGGCTGGGTTTTAATAACGTTTGCTATAGCCTGTATGTCTCGCCCGCGGCTGGTGCGTAGGCCTCCAGCTTCAGCTCTTTACGCGCCCATTCGGCGAGGGTGTTGCATTGAGGCTGTTCGCCGTGTATTGCGAAGACTTTTGCATCTGTCTCTATTTTGTGTAGGTAGTCGTGTAGCTGGCTCCTCCCAGCATGACCTGAGAACCTGAACTGCCTTATCTTACAGTTGGCCGGCTTATCAACACCGTCGAGGACCAACCTGCCTTTGCTAAGCAATATCTCTCCAGGTGTGCCGGGTATCTGGAAGCTGGCTAGGAAGATGGCTGACTTCTCGTCCTCAACTATGTCGGGTGCATAGTAGAGGGCCGGGCCGCCCTTAAGCATGCCTGCAGGCGAGACTATGACACCGGGCTCCGAGAGGGCGTTCTGCCGGCTTCTCCTACCCGTCACCATCCGGGTTTTTCTGCTGGCCTTCTCCAGCAAATCGGCACCGTCCACGTATCTCTTGTCGTTGAGATAGTACTCTAATGCTTTCTTCGCCATGCCGTCAAGCCAGACCGGGTGTTTAAAGTTGTGGGCTGTAAGTATGCATATGATTTCCTGAGCACGTCCAACCGAGAAAGCCGGAACCAGAACCCTCCCCCCGTCCTCGACAACCTCCCTACAGGCCTTGACAAACTCCTTCTCAAGCTCGGGCCTTGGGGCATGGTCTTCATGGGCGTATGTTGACTCTATCACCACCCCGTCCACATCCCCGACCGATGTGTCCGCACCGTCAAGCAGCCTCGTCTTCACCGTCGTGAAATCCCCTGTGTACACCAGCGTTTTATCGCCGTTGACGATTACCTGCGCGCTGCCAGGTATGTGCCCAGCGTCGACAAACTCTATCTCAAGGTCTCCGACCCTGAAGGGCTCCCTGTAGTAGACCATGCGGCTGTTCTGGAGCATCAACTCCATCTCCCGGCGTTCGAAGAGCAGGTATTGCCCTGATAGCTTGATGAAATCCTGGACGAGCAGAGCTGACGTGTCCCTCGTCATAGACGTCATGTAGGTTTTGGGCCTACCGCTTATGTACAGCATGGGTATGCCGCCTGAGTGGTCTAGGTGGGCGTGGGTGAGTATGACTGCGTTGAGCTTCCGCGTGTTCACGGGCAGCGGAAACTCGGGGTGGTCGTTCAGCATAACCCCGTAATCCAGAAGTATGTTTGTGTCTTTGTAGGAGACAAGCACAGCTGACCTTCCGACCTCTAAAGCCCCTCCTAGGAATTTTAACTCCATACCTTTTACACTTAGCCTTTCTACAGACCCCGCGTAAAGCCATCTTTTATGTGTTTACAGCGCTATTAAATAGCCGCCGGAAACCCCTAGTAAATAGCCTGCGACCGCGAGGGCGACACCGAAGTCGTGTGCCGCATCCCTTCTCAGGTAGAGTTTGAAGAATGGTAGGGGGAAGGGTGTGTTTGCGTCCCCGCCCTCGTACTGCTGGGTTTTGTATACGTCCCAGCAGAGCCAGAGACCCCCCATGGTCATGAGGCCTCCAGCAGCCACCAGCAAAGCCCCCAGAGCATCAAACAACATGTAATGGGTTTTTACATATCATTTTTTATGGTTTTATCCAACCCGTGGGAGAGGGTTTCTATGTTTGTGGAGGATATCAGGCTTGGCAAGGATGTGGGGGCAGCTGAGCTTGTTGAGATGATGGGCAGGATGGGGGGTTTCATGGGCCCTCATCTAGCGAGGGCGCTGGAACTGCTTGAGGAGGCTGTCAGAGACCGTGAATGTTTAAAGGCCGTATCTTTCACAGGCAACCTTGTCGCCACAGGACTCAGGGGTGTGCTGAACGAACTGCTGAGAAGGAGGTTTTTCGACCTCGTGATAACTACCTGTGGAGCACTTGACCATGACATAGCCCGGACACGCTCAGGGTACAGGCAGGGAAGCTTCGACGCCGACGACGTGGAGTTAAGTGAGAAAGGCGTTCACCGTCTCGGGAACGTATACATAGAGGTCGAGAGCTACGGCCCCACGATAGAGAGAGAGGTTAGGCGTCTCCTCGACTCATACAAGGACGGCGAGTCTATTCCCTCTCATAAGCTGTGCTGGGACCTTGGAAAACAGCTTGACTCCGAGGATTCATTCCTACACCTCTGCTGGAGAAACAAGATCCCCGTTTTTGTGCCCGGGCTCATCGACGGAGCCGTCGGCTACCAGCTATGGCTACAGGGAAGGTCTAGAAACATACGTATAGATTTTGTGAAGGACATGGATTTGATGAATGAGTTGATGTGGGGGGCGAAGAAAAAAGCAGGGCTGATACTGGGGGGCGGCATATCCAAGCACCATCTTCTCTGGTGGGCTCAGTTCGGCGGCGAGGGGCTTGACATAGCCATATATATTTCAACAGCGGACGAGTACGACGGAAGCCTCAGCGGTGCCAGGCCTCGGGAGGCGATTACATGGCATAAGGTTTCACCCAAGTCTAGACATGTTTTCGTAAAAACCGATGCCACAATAGCTCTGCCGCTTCTCGCCCTCGCTCTCATCCAACGCCTTGAGACCTAGCCTGCTCCCCCAGGTATTCACGCAGGCTTTCACGGATAAGCTTTACAGATTTCTCTACATCCCTCGTCGAGACGAAAACTCTTATCGAAGAACTTATCGTCAGGACGCCGAAGACGTTTATCGAGTTTGCTGCGAGTGGCTGTAGGACTTTATGGACGACGCCTGGAACGGTCTCCAGCATGGAGCCGTAGACACGTATGAGGCTGAGGTGGGGAAAGTGGCTGACCGCCTTGCCTAGCCGGTTGCCCACAAAATAGTCGTGGAGCTTTTCAACGACCTCCCCGTCACCGTCCAGGTAAAGAATTAGAGAGCTCTCCTCAACCGAGGAGGCGATAACCTTTGCACTAGCCGCCTCCAAGGCCTTAACCACGCCTGAAAGCTTTGAGACATCACCCATCGAGCTGCCGACTAAAGTAACCATGGTTACGTTGGTGTTGTCCACCCTAACGTCCAGAGAGGGTATCTCGCTCCCGAAGATAACTGTTCCGCCGGCCTCTAACGACTCGAGTGTCCCGACCCTGATTTTGCTCTTGGGACTCAGAAATTGAAGTGCTTTTGCGTGGATGACCTTGGCCCCGCCCCTGCTCAGCGTCAAGACTTCCTCGGCTGAGATCACGTCTATTACGTTTGCCTCTGTGGTTTTCTTCGGGTCGGCGGTGTAAACTCCTGAAACATCCTTGACCAATATGACCTCGTCTGCGTCCAAGCAGTTCGCCAGCAAGACAGCGGTTGTGTCACTTCCACCCCTACCCATGGTAGTTATTCTCCCGTACTTTGACACGCCTATGAACCCGCAGACAACTGGTACGACCCCTTTCTCCAGCAGCCTCTCCAAACCCTGTTTAGTAAGCTCCCTGCACTCCTCGAGCAAGGGGTTGGCGTCGAGATGTCTGTCGTCCGTTACCACGGGCCATATGTCGGTGCAGGGGTCCACGACCGCCGCCTGAACCCCGAGCCTGTGTAGGGCGAGCGCGAAATACCTAGCGCTCATCATCTCCCCCATCGCCAGCGTGTTATCTACCATGTCCGGCGGAGGGCTTGGGTGTAGTGTGTTGACGGTTTTCAGAAGCTCGTCTGTCACACCCTTCAACGCCGAGACCACGACGACAACTCTGTCCCCCCTCTCCACGAGCTTATGGATGTAGGCTGCCGCTCTCTCGACACCAGCCAAGTCCGATAGAACTGAACCCCCAAGCTTTACCACAAACCTGGCCAAAAACAACACCCCGGAAAAGAGGAACAGCCAGGCCTAGTTATAGCGGGTGACGCGGAAATACGTAAAGGTCGCCGCGCACTCTACCAACCTGGCTCAGACGGTAGGGCCTGTGACGGTATTTAAATTCTTCGCTTAATCAGCCAGTACACCCTTTCAGGCGTCATCGGTAACGTGAGGGGCCTTACGCCCACCGCGTTGTAGACAGCGTTCGCTATGGCGGGTGCAACAGGAATGAAGCCGATTTCACCTATGCCCTTCGCCCCCAAGGGCCCTGCTTCCTCATAGTCCTCTACTGGCACAGCCTCTATTACGCCCACGTCCTTGATGCTGGGTATCAGGTATGTGGAGAGGTTTGTCGTTTTCAGGAATCCGTCCTCTATCTTTGCGTCCTCGAACAAAGCGTATCCCGCTGCCTGGGCCGCCGCCCCCTCCAGCTGCCCCGTGAGGGTTTGCGGGTTCACAACTTTTCCTACGTCTGCTATGTTCACGATGTGTGTTACGTTCACAGCGCCCGTCAATGTGTTGACCTCGACAGCGGCCAGCGCCACCGCAAACATGTAGAAGAGATGAGGTATCTCGAGGGAGCCGGGAATAGGGTCGACACGGGGTACTTCAAACTCACCCACAACCTCTCTGCCGAGACCTGACTCCTCCAAAACACTTGCAACAACCCGGTAATCAAGCCGCTCTCCTGTATCAGTGATTATGTGTTCCTCTGAGAGCATGAGTGATTGCACCTCGCGGCGCAGAAGTATTTTAGCCGCACTCTTCATTCTGTCCACCATCTTGGCTACGGCGTCTTTTAGAGCGTTTCCAGCCAGAAACATTTGACGGGAGGCGGATGTCACGCTTGTGTCAGGTGTCCTCCCTGTATCTGCAAAAACAACTTCTATCTTGTCTAGGCTGGTGTGGAGCAGTTCTGCGGCAAGCTGCGCTATGGCCTGTACAACACCCTGGCCTATCTCCGTAAAGCTGCCCTTTACCGTGAAGCCCCCGTCCATCCTGAGCTCGAGGGCCACTCTCCCCTTGTCGGGCAAAGCGCCGAGGGTGTATCCCTTTATGGCCGCCGCAACACCCACCCCCCTCCTAATCCATGGCGGTGTTCTCTCCTGCTTAGCGGTCTTCCTCTCCCTCCACAGCGGGTGTTGACGGGCTTTCTCCAAACATTGCACTATGCCAACACTTGTTTCTAGCTTGTTTCCGAAGACAGCCACGTCACCTCTCCGGAGAGCGTTGCGGAGCCGGAACTCGATTGGGTCGAGTCCGAGCTTTTCGGCAAGCTGGTCCATCTGCTGCTCCATCGCGAACAATACCTGTGGTGCTCCAAACCCTCTGAAGGCTGATGCGAAATGGTTGTTTGTGTAGACCAGCCACGCCTTGATGTCTATGTTGGGAATTTTGTAGGGTCCGTTGCAGTTCTCAATCGCCACATCCAACACAGCGGGGCCAAGTCCTGCGTAAGCACCCGTGTCATAAATTATCTCGACATCGTTTGCCAGAAGCACTCCGTCTCTGGAGGCGCCGGTCCTCATCTTCACGATGGAGGGGTGCCGCTTAGGCCCGGAGATCGTTGACTCCTCCCGCGTCCACACAAGCCTTGCAGGCCTCCCCGTCTTCATAGTAACCAGGGCCAGATGTATCTGGACCGAGATGTCGTCTTTGCCGCCGAAGGCCCCGCCTACATGCGGTGTGATGACCCTAACTTTTTCAGGGGGAAGGTTGAGGGTTGAGACGATCTCGTGGTGGTCTCTGTACGGGGACTGCCCTCCTGCGACAACCGTTATCCGGCCCTGCTCGTCTATGTAGGATATGCCGGCCTCTGTCTCGAGGTATGCGTGTATCTGGGCGGGTGTGCGGTAAGTGTTCTCGACCACCGCGTAGGATTTGCTTAAACCTTCCTCTACGTTGCCACGGGTTATGCGTGTCTGTCTGCATATGTTGCCGTGGTCGTGTATCTTGATGGTGGATGGGGCCATGGCCTTGACGGGGTCTGTTACCACAGGGAGAGGCTCATAGACAACCTCAATTGCGTCGAGCGCTTCCTGCCCCTCCTCCCTCGACTCTGCGGCGACAAGCGCTACAGGGTCTCCGATGTATCTGACTCTGTCGTCACAAAGCACAGGTCTGTCCTTGTGGAAAACCCCGAACCTGTTGTTTGGGATGTCGCGGTGGGTGTAAACACCTACGACGCCCGGCATCTTCACGGCCTTGGATACATCAATCCTACGTATGATTGCGTGTGGATATTTGCTCCTAAGGGTGAAGACATAGAGGAGGTTCTCGGGAAACATGTCTGAGGCGAACTTAGCGGAACCCGTCGCCTTCTCGAAGGCGTCCCGCCTTGCAACATTTTTACCAACCCACCTAAGCTCGGCCGTCACATCCCCAGCCTCCTTGCCAGACTCCAGAGGGTCATGTAGACATAGTTGACGCACATCTCGCGTCTGTAGGCCGCCGACCCCCTTACATCGTCTATCGGCGAGATAGATGTCAAGACAGCCTCAGAGCATTCTCTTATCGTCCTTTCATCTAGACTGCTTCCCCTCAGCATCTTCTCACACTCCACGGCCCTAACCACTGTGGGCGCTACGGCCCCCAACGCAACACGAGCATCCTCTACAACCCGTTCAACACCATTCCATTTTAGGAGGACGGCGCCGTTTACAACAGCTATTGCATCGCCTCGGCGGAGACCATGTTTAAAAAACTCTCCAACCCATCCGTCTCCCAAGGCCCTGTATGAAACCTCTGTTAGAAGCTCGTCGGGCCCCATGTCGAGCTTCTTATAGCCCTTGTAGAACTCCCTTACCGGAACCATTCTGTAGCCGTCAAGGTTTTCGAGCTTGAGGACCGCCTCCAACACATATAGGGCTGGGAGGGAGTCTGCGGCCGGCGATGCGTTCACTATGTTTCCGCCTATTGATGCCTTGTTCATGATCTGGTAGGAGCCTATCTCAAAGGCTGCTTGGGCTAGGACGGGAGCTGTGGACCTAACTATGGGGGATTCATGTATTGTGGTGAAGTCTGTCAGGGCGCCTATTTTCACCTCTCCGTCCACGTATTTGATATAGCGGAGTTCGTCTAGACCGTAGATGTTGAGGAGCTCACGCCATCTCACGGCCCCCGTTCTAAGCTGCACAACCAAGTCTGTCCCGCCAGCTATGACCCTCAAGCTGCCCGCTCGGCGGCGGAGTATCTCGAGGGCCTCTCTAACGGTTCGCGGCGAATATACCTCAACATCCCCAAGCGCAAGCATCTAAACACCACCGGAGGCCCGTTGCACAGCTTTGATTATTTTGACATAGCCTGTGCAGCGGCAGAGGTTGCCGCGCAAAGCCTCCTTTATCTCGTCAACCGTGGGTTTTGGGTTCTGCTTCAGCAAGGCCGCTGACGCCGTTACCAGCCCGGGGGTGCAGTAACCACACTGTACTGCGCCCTCCTCCGCAAACGCGGCAGGTATATTTTCACCGACACCTTCAACGGTTATAACTTCCCTTCCCTCGACCTGCGCGATAAGCGTGAGGCAGGAGTGCACCGCCCTCCCGTCCAGTAAGACGGTACAGGCACCGCAGTCTCCGCTACTGCAGCCGTCCTTCGTCCCCGTTATATGCATTACATACCGGAGCACTTCCAGCAGCGTGTATGCGGGTGGAGCCTTTACAGAGACCTCTTCCCCGTTAAGCCTAAACCTGAATTCACGCAGTATACGGGTTCCGCCCATGAAGGCAGTTATGCGTGTCCTGCTAATATGTTTATTGAAAATTACCTGCTTTGTTGTCAGCCGCCTGTCTTTCGCGCAAATTCTTTCGCCACCTCATCCCTCGGCGTTGTGAAGAGCCTCCTGCAGAACTCTATATTGCTCAACGCTATTTCCGCCGAGTCAACGACCTCGGCGTACTGGTCCCGTAAAGCCCTCGCCAAGTCCTCTACACAGTCTTCCCGCCCTATAACACCGAGAGCTATAGCAGACTCATGCCTAACAATCGGATGCGGGTCGTTTCTCAGAGACTGGACAAGATAGGGTATGGCTTCACGGTATCCGAGCTGTCCCAAGCTGTAGGCCGCCTCATGCCTGACTATCGGGTTCGGGTCGTTCAGCAAGACATCAGCCAAGTCCGCTATACATTCACGTCCACCGATTTCGGCAAGTATGCATGTAGCCCGCGCCCTCACAACCAGGTCAGGATGCTTCAGCAAACCCCTGAAGTACTCCACATCCCTCTCACGGTATTTCTCCTCCATCGTGAAGAAAATCCTAATCCGTTCCTCAGGTATCTCCATGGATGGGCTGGTGTGGAAAGTTTTTAAAAATCTTTCCAGCGGGTCGCAGCTATGGCTAGACAGACTGCCAACACAGTTGTCGCCACAACTACCGCAAGAGAAGCTGCTGCGGGCTCTGGGTTTGACATGATTAGTGTGGAGCGGAGTGCGTTATGGAAGTGGTAGAGTGGGACGAGTTGTGCAACCTGCTGCATGAAGGATGGCATAAGCTCGATTGGCCAGAAGGCGCCGGAGAGAAACATCTGCGGAAAGGAGATGAGGTTGCCGAGGGCGGATACCGCGTCAGCCTCCTTTACCACACCCCCGATCAAAATTCCTAGCCCGGTGAAGGCAGCCGCACCCATAACTATGATTCCTAGGCTCAACGGGTCTGGCAGGGCCCTTATTCCGAACACGGCCCATCCTACTGCAACCATCACAGCAGTCAGGATGATCGCCGCAGCCGTCTGAGTAATCACAAGGGACGCAATCCAAACCGTTTTCCCTATGTTTGTTGACGCAAGTAGCTTAACCACCCCGTTGCGTCGGAAATCTGAGACAACGGAGGACACGCCGATCAAGCCGTTTGTCATGATGAAGGCCGCGATGTATCCGGGTAGGTAGTAGTCTACGGCCTTTAGCTGCCGGACGTTAACCGTTACCGTCTCAAGCTCGATGGCTTTGGAGGCGTTGAGAAGCCTTAGCTCAAACTCGGCGGAGATATTCCTTATTATCCCATCTATTGGCTGTAGAAGCCTGTCATCCGCGCTCCCCTCTAGAACAACTTTAACAGATGACGTGTTTAATGTCTGCTTGAAACTCTCCAGCTCCTTCAATCCGCGCTCGATGTTTTCCCGGGCATCGGCTGTTATGTTTCCACCCCCCATCTCAAGGAGCCTCGTTATCGTGTCAACCATTATGTCAACCCTGTTGGCGACCGTCTTATTCAGCAACCCCGCGGTAAACCCCTTCGGGATGGTCAGTATTCTCACTGCTGCGAAGCCCGTCTGCCTCGGCGTCTCACCCGGCGACAAAATTCTAACCTCAAAAACTGTCGAGTTCAAAACCTTTACGAATACATCTGAAAGCAGGGATGGACGCCCATCGGAATCGATGTCCAGGTTTCTGACATACAGTGTGTAGGATGGGGGTGAGGGCCCGCCGAAAATCGAGCCAAACACTAGGAAAAGCATGATGGGGAAGAGGATGCCGAAGAAGATTGCAACCCTGCTTCTCAACCAGTTTTTGAATAGGAGGACTGTGAGGGTTTTCAGCGTGTTCATGCTAGGTCGCCTGTCTCGGTCAGCTTAGAGCCTACAGTTGCTAGGAAGACCTCCTCAAGCCCAGCGGAGCGGACCTCGTAAACACCTCTAAACCCTCTCTCCTCGAGCGTGGTAAGCAGCTTGAGCAGCTCTTCACGGCTTGTAAGATTAATTACCGCTCTGTCGTTTGAGGAAAAGCTAACAGCATAACCTGTTGCACGCAGCTGCGCTGCAAGGCTTTCATTGATTCCTTCTAGGGAGACCTTCAGAACTCTACCACCCTTGGAAACCAGCTCCTGGGTTTTGCCAATCACGGCTATCCTGCCCTTAACCATGATGGCTACGCGGTCGCTGAGGCGTTCAGCCTCTTCCATGTAATGTGTGGTCAACAGGATTGCACGCCCCTCTTTCTTCATGGCGAGCAGGTATCTCCATGTCTCTCTTCTAGCTTCGGGGTCCAGCCCCGTCGTCGGTTCGTCTAGAAAGACGACCTCAGGCTCGCCGACCAAGGCCATAGCTATCCCGACCTTCCTCTTCATACCCCCAGAGAGTTTACTGAAACGTCTGTCCCTCACATCCCAGAGCCCGAGGCCTTCAAGTATTTCCCTCAACCCTGCATCGTTTTTCTTCGCGGCGGCTGCGAGCAAGACGTTTTCATACACCGTTAGATTGTCGACTGCGTGAAACTCCTGAGGCAGGACACCAATTATCTTCTTAATCTTCCCAACCTCAGACCTGTTTCGGATACTGTATCCCATGATGTAGGCGTCGCCTGATGTCGGGGTTCTGAGGCATTCAAGCATTTCAACGGTCGTGGTCTTACCTGCCCCATTAGGTCCGAGAAGTGAAAAAACCTCGCCAGCCTCCACATCGAATGAAACACCGTCGACGGCTCTAACCCCTCCATATACCTTTGTCAGCCCTACTGCGGAGACGGCGGATGTCACCATTTTCGCGGAAAACCTTGAAAATCCCTATATATATACAGAGGGGGGCTAGGCATTGGTGAAGGTCGAGCTTTTCGGCCCTCTGAGGGCATTGACGGGTTTGAGGGAGGTTGTACTGGACCTTGGAGGTAGAGTTAGGCTGGGTGAGTTGCTGAAGAGGCTGCCGGATGAGGTGCGGCGCTATGTGCTGGATGAAGGCGGTAAGCCACAGCCCGGCGTACTGATACTGGTCAACGGCACAGACGTAAGATACCTATCATGGCTCGACACCGATGTTGGTGAGGATGACGTGGTTACGTTAATTCCCTCGATACATGGTGGGCTTTATGAGAATTGTTAAAGTTGGGGGCTTCTACTTCGCCGCGGGCGTGGCTAAGCTCATCGGGGTTAAGGGAAGGGAGCTTCTCACGAAGGTGCTTGAGAGGTTCAACGAGGCCCAGCTAGTCAACCCACAGATGGTTTTTGACTGGGATGTCTTCGACGCCGCACTAGTTAACGCTGTGATGGCACAGGACTCGGGTACTTTGAAAGCCAGAACAATAACCAACGAGGTACTACTAAGGCTCGCGGCAACAACGCAGTTCGACGACGCTGTTAAAAAAGTCGGGGTCGGGGACGAGGACAGCTCAGCGTTGTACTTCACAGCCTCCACGGAAATGGAGTCAGCCATTAAAGCGGCCTCCGAGATAGTTTTAATGGCCGGCGGTGTCGAGACCGAACTTCCACCGCCTTCGGGTGACAAACTCAGAGCAGCGATGGGGGTTTACGGGTTTAGCACGGCGCAGGTTGAAGCAGTCCAAGCCAAAAGCCTCGAAGAGGCCGTAAAGCTTTTGATATTGCAGAAGATGGCCACGTTAACGATTTAGCCTAAGGTTTTCCTTGCTAAGCGCCCCCTATCCTATAATTCACACCCATCGAGGTTACCTCGATAACGGATTACAGCTTCCCCGAGTCCCGCCGCATCTAACTCGGCTGCCCCAACAATATTGCCCTAAAGCTCCGCCAAACTACTCATCGGTAACTAGGGCTATCTTCGTTAAATGATTTAGGTGGCAGGGTGGGCCGTCCTCCAGCCAGCGGTAGTGTGGGTAGGCGCAGGGCCCGGCGGGGCTGACGTGGAGACATTTAACACGCACACCCCTAGCAACCGGCTTATATGAAGTGTTGCCGCAGACAGGGCAGGCGGTGTCCGACTCTTTCCTCAGGTAGACATGCCTCTCCGACGGGTTTTCACAGGCAACCCAGACACCGAGTTCATGACCCCTAGTACATCTAGGCATCTCCATCCTCAGCAACAGGTATGGAACAGATTCGCCGCAAACACCGCAGGTTACCATAGACTACTCCCGCGTGTTCAGCGACGATATACGGGTGTAAGCCAGCCCATGTAGCGTGGCTCAAGCCCACGGACTACCCTGTGGTATTTCTCAGACAACGCGGCTGTCACAGGCCCGGCCGCGCCGTTTCCAACTGTTCTCCCATCGACCTCCACAACAGGCATAACCTCCACAGCGGTCCCGGTGAAGAAAATTTCGTCAGCGGTGTATAGCTCGGTCCTAGATATCAGCCTCTCGACAACTCGGTAGCCCATGTCCGACGCCAAAGTCATTATCGTGTCTCGGGTAATCCCCTCCAGTATGGCTGAGGAGGCTGGCGGCGTGTTGATGACGCCGTTCCTGACGATGAAAATGTTCTCTCCGGGGCCCTCGCTTACGTAGCCTGCCTGGTCTAGGAGGATGGCCTCGTCGTAGCCCGCCTTCTTCGCCTCGGTCGAGGCAAGTATGGAGTTTAGGTAGTTGGCTGTCGCCTTAGCCCTCGGAGGCATAGATGTATCCGGTACCCTCCGCCACGACGAAACACACACCCTGAGCCCCTTTGACGTAAAGAATTTGTCGAACGGGAAGACGAGGACTAATGCACGTACAGGCAGGTCCGCTGCGTTGAGGCTCATTATGTTTTCGCCGCCGTATATCAACGGTCTTATGTAGACGTTTGACCTGTATTTATTTTCCCTCACGGTTCTTACAATCGCCTGCTCAAGCTCCTCCACAGTATACTTGTTGTTGAGCATGATTATCCGCGCGGAATCGACAAGCCTCCGCACATGTTCCCGCAGCCTGAAGATGTAAAGCTCGTTGTCATGGAAGTAGCCCCTTATGCCCTCGAAGACGGCGGAGCCGTAGTGTAAAGCATTTGTCGCCACAGGTATTTTGGCCTGTTCGTACGGTACTAGCTCTCCATCCATCCAGACGATGTTCAATCCGACCTGTCGTGTATCAGCCTGCTTTTAACGATTTTCGACGGCCAGCAACACGTGTTCCAGAAAATGGGCCTCCGGTAAGGCGCCCTCGAAGGATATCCTGTCGTTTATCACTACCTTGGGCACTGCCATGACGTCGTATTTGTTGGCTAGATGGGGGAACTCTATTGCCTCAACCATGTCGGCTGTGATAACTGGGTTCTCTATCGCCATCTGGTGTGCTAGTCTAACGGCTCGTGGGCAGTAGGGGCATGTCGGGGTTACGAAGACCTGTATGTGAACGGGTTCTTTTATCGCCCTAAGCTTTGCCTTGGTGCTCTCCGATAAACGCGTGACCCCTCTGCTGACGTCGATAATGTCTTCGAGGAGTGTTGCGAACTCGTATCCCGACGGTATGCCGAAGAACCTTACACCATACTCTTTTTCCCCGTGAAGTAGGAGAGCGGGTATCTTGTCGACGCGGTAACGGTCAGCTGCCTCGCTGTCCTTCTCAAAGTCGTAAACCGTCAGCTTCAGCCTGCCGTCAGCAAGCTCCGCAAGCTCCTCCGCCAACATCCTCACATCGGCACAATACTGGCACTCAAACTCCTGCGTGAAAACAACCATTTTAACGGGGTTTACAAGCCCCGCCAACAGCTTATCCCTGACAACCTTTCTGTCACGCTCATGAAGTAACGGCATGTAAACATGTGCTAGAGCACGGGATATAAGTTTTAGGCGTCCTGACAAATCATACATAACGCATAAATCCTGCAGACATGTGCTCGCATGCATGAATTTGAAGGTTCTCGCAGTTGTTTTGGTAGTTATAGTAGCGGCAGGGTTGGCTGTGGTCACAATGCTCAGCCCCCAGCCTAGGCAGTCGGAGCCTCTCCAGAACATTCAACAAACTACACAGACGAACACAGCAGCCACACAACCAACCACCTCCGCCCAGAGGATTGTTGCGTTAACACTCTACCTTAACGACTACGGCTACAACGCTTCAAAAGGCGGACCACACATAGTTGCATATGTTGGAGACCTTGTTAGAATAAGGCTGGTGGGAAACGGGTCAGGGCCCGTCGTCCACGACTTCACCCTCGACCAGGACAGCCCCTCACCATACTCAGTAAAGTCAGAGAGGCTCAGGAGGGGGCAAGAGCAGATTATTGAGTTTGTGGCAAACTTCGAAGGTGTTTACAAGTACTACTGCAGCGTTAAAGGTTTTGCGGGACCAAGCCACAGAGAAAGGGGCCAGGAGGGCACCATAGAGATACTGAGAAGGTCATGAGATACCGGTTAACTGCCGCCGCGTTTTCTGCGTCTATTCTCTTCTCAGCTGTGCTGCTGCTGACTGATGCCGAGCTTTGGACTGTGGCACCCTCACATGCCTACGTGTTGCTAGGCTTAACAGTGGTGGACCTCGCTCTGTTGTCGGCGGCTGTTTACGGTAAAAGATTTGTAGTAACCTACGGCTTCCTTTACGGTCTTGGAAAGTTTGCATTATACCTGGGTGACATTCTTACGGCCCCTGAGTTTGGCACAACCTACTATGAGTTTGCATCTTATCTGTTCGGCTTGTGGGCGTACGATGGTCTTCTCGCAGCCCAGCTAGCGATAGCGGTATGCTCCTATCTTGAGAGGGGCCACCAGACTATGCCTGCCCAGAAACCCTTGAGATAAATGTGCTGACGCCCTCGTTTAGCTGCACCCCCAACTCTTTGAAGGTGTCTTGTAGGGCTGCGAGGGTTGGAACGATGTATCGGGTGCTGGCGGTAACACACATGTGCCCTATCCGGATTATTTTCCCATGCAGCTGGCCCAATCCACCGCCTATCATTATTCTATGCTTTTTCAGCATGATTTGGTTTATTTTCCCCGCATCCTTCCAGAGGGCGCTGGGTATTGATACAGCTGTTACAGTAGGCGACGCCAGGTTTTCTCCCGGCAGTGTTTCCAGCCCCATAGCCCTAATGCTCTGCCTGAAAGCCGCCGAGACCAATATGTGTCTTCTGTACCTGTTCTCCAGCCCCTCCTCCAGAGCCGCTTCCGCCGCGGCCTTGAAACAGAGGACGGCGTGCGGGCTTATTGTTGTCGGGTATGGGTGGCCAATACCCCTCCACTCGTCGATGTAATGCCTCCACACACCGAGGTTTGTGAAGAAAGACTTCGGCTTAGTCCTCCTTTTTCTGAAGGCATCCCATGCCGTCTCGCTTACAGCTACAGGGACTGTTCCAGGGATGCTTCCAAGGCCTTTGTTTGCGTAGCCGACGCAGAAATCAACGCCCCAGCCGTCGAAATCCAGCTCCACAGCACCATAGGATGATATTGCGTCAAGGATGAATAAAGCACCCCTCTCCTTCGAGACCTTCGCATACTCCTTGACCGGGTTCAGGACGCCTGTGGAGGTCTCGTTCTGGACCGCCAAAACGGCTTTTGTGTTAGAGTTGTGTTTCAGGGCGTCGTCAAGCCTTGCAGGATCTACTGCCGTTCCAAGCTCCGCCTCCACCCGTACGACCTCGGCCCCGACATACTCAGCGATGTCGGCGAGCCTCTCGCTGAAGAACCCGTTTACAAGAGCGACAACCTTCTCCCCCGGCTCTACAAGGCTTATCACACCGGTCTCAAGGGCTACCGTACCCGGCGTGGGCATCATAAATACCTCCGACTTTGTCTTGAATATGGCGGCGGCAAGCTTCAACGTCTCCTCGTAAACAGGAAGCCATTCAGGGCCGTAATGCGCCACGATCGGCTTGGACAAAACGCTCTGGACGGCTGGGTGGAGCTCAGTCGGCCCCGGGATCATCAGCACAGTTCTCTCGCCGAAAAAGTTTGTATTACCTGGCATAGGTTTACAGCTAAGCTCTGCGTAAAAAAGTTAAACGCCAATACAGGAAGCGGGTAAGTGTGTCTCTCCTTTTCCATCTGGGCCTTTTAGTTCTGTGCTTTGAAAAATGTTTTTACCCACTGTGGCCAGTTATGTTGTGGGGGCCATGGTTCTTGAAAGGCTTTCTACGGGTGTTGATGGGCTTGATGCCCTGATCGAGGGCGGCATACCCCGCGGATTCTTCGTGGCGGTGACGGGTGAGCCCGGATGCGGCAAAACAATCCTCTCAATACACTTCACAGCTAAAGGCGTTGAAGAAGGCGACCGATGCGTCTACGTTACGACAGAAGAGTCCCGCAACTCCATTTTAACACAGGCAGATATGCTGGGCATGGACCTCAAAGGAGCTGTTGAACAAAGGAAACTCGTCATTATAGATGCTTTGATGGGGCTTGAGGACCGATGGTCTCTTAGCAGCCTCGATGTGGAGCACCTCCTTGAAAAGGTGATTGAGGCGAAGAAGGAATTAGGCTACGGTAGGGCCAGGCTTGTGATAGACTCTATGTCCGCGTTTTGGCTTGACAAGCCTGTGATGGCCCGTAGGCACAGCTACACAGTTAAGAAGGTGTTGTCAAAGTGGGACTTTACAACCCTCGCCGTCAGCCAGTACGCCATAACAACCTCGGAGGCATTCGGCTGGGGTATTGAACACGTGGCCGATGGAATAATCAGGTTTAGACGCGCTATAAGGGATGGGGTTCTACAGCGGTTTGTTCTAGTGGAGAAGATGAGGCAGACGAACCACAGCACAGTGATGCACACTATCAAGATACTTCCCGGAAAAGGTTTGGTGATTGAGAAGCCGGCCGCCGTCTCGAAGGAGGACATTGCGCTTCCCACCAAAGTGACTAGGAGGGTCTTACGGTCAAGGATAAAGTCCGAGCATGAGATACCCTAGACATGGGTGACATCGTTGACGAACACTATGGTAGCGCGGATGTTGCCGGGGAGATAGCGCGGTTTTCTCAGGGCAGGTGGGCCGCCGTATATGTAGAAGGGAGAATGAAGCGGTACGACAACCACGGGTTTCTCCAAATCGACTCGGTTGAGGATTTTGAAAAAATCTACGCAAAGCTCCGACCACGCTCGTTTTACGCAACTATTCACAGATACCGCTGGGAAAACGGCAAACCAGTCAAGGCAGTATCATCTATGCCTTCGTGGGACATCGACCTCACTGGGGGGAAGTGGGAGCAGGCATTGGGAGTTGCTGGGGATTTTGTGTCGCAGCTTGAGAAGCTCGGGGTTGTTAAATCCCTTATCGTGAAGTGGAGCGGTAACGGCTTCCATGTACATGTACACGACCGAGCTGTAAGCGGCGAAATCTACAATACGGTATCCCCGCTTGACGCTGCATACTCCCTCACCGAATATGTTGTTAGGCGTGTCAGGAATGTGGACGGCGTGGTGGTTGAGAATAAGGTTGACCCGGCGAGAGTATTTACGGCACCGCTTTCACTCCACAGGGAAAGGGACATGGTCTGCGTCTGCATAGACCCGGACAAGCTTTACGACTTCACACCCGACGACGCTTTGCCGGGTAGGTTCAAACACTTCACGGGATGGGATAGCTATGTTGAGGGCGAGGCAGACGACGCCGTCAGGAAAGCTTTTCAAACGGTCGGCCCATACCCAGCCGCCGTCCGGAGAGCTAGGAGAAAGCATCCCCCCTACGACCTGCAGATCAGGAAGCTTTTAGAGAGGCTTGGCCCCGGCGACGCCCCTACAGGTTAAGCCTCATGTTTATGTAGTCTGCCATAACATGGTTTCTGACCTCAACCAAAACCCGTTTAACACCTTCACACTTCAAAGCAATAGACTTGGCCGCCTCGGCCAACGAAACCATGCTGGCCGAGTAAGGGTTTCTGGAGACTATCACCATATGTATGACGCCTTCACCCAAATTCCTTACATCTATGCTTGCCTCTAGGAAGAGCAGGGGCGCCCCTGAAACAGGTTCTTTAAGCTTCTTCAGCTCCAGCAGCACCCTTTCTTCTACGTCCTGCATCGTATAGAATTGGCCAGGGCCTGAAATAAGGTTGTGGGTTAACGAAGGCCAGTTTATCAGTGTTTTTACCCACAACAACGCTGACGCACTCTCGTCGGCAGGGATCATAGCGGGAACGTTAAGAGAGGATGCAAGATATCGTGTGAGGTCTCTATAAAGATGAAAACATTTTCTCGTCAGAAACATCCAGCCGCCACCTTCTAGACCAACACTTTCTTGAGTCGGCTGAGGTTGTGGAGAGGTTGGTCGATGGAGGCAGGGTTGGCCGTTGGGATACGTGGTTGATGTGGGGGCTGGCTGAGGGACTGTGACGGTTGTTCTGGCGGAGAGGGCGAAGATAGTCTACGCCGTCGAGTCAGACCGTACGCTAATACCGCATCTCCAAAGCCTCGCTAAACACACCCAAACATAAGGGTCTTTCACGGTAACTCCCCTAATTTGCTTCATCCAAATTCATAGAGGCGAACCTGATAAAAAAGCTAAAACAGTAAGCATAAAAAGGGAAGAAGAGGGGGAGGAGGTTTGGCTAGGCACCTCCAGCCCGACACTAGAGAACCCAGAAGACCGGAAGGTGTAACCTTATGACCACACCACCCTACAGGAATACCATAGAGCGGCAGGTGTTATAAAAAGACCTCTCCAGCCTTCTGGGTTTTTCTCTGTTAGGCTGGAGGGCTGGTCTTCTGGGTTCTTAACGTAATCCATATGGTCTTCAATACTTCATCGAGTTCTCTGCCTTTTATTCCGTATCCTTTGACGGCTAATGTGAGTCTTTCAAGTGCTTGTCTAACTGTCTTAGACTTGTGGTAGTGAGTTTTCCTATCCCTTGACCATAGTCCGAAGTAGTTTCTTGTTCTTCTCCATGAACGCCATTCTGGATAGACTAAGACCTCGGCCAGAGCTTCCATCGCCTGAATGTTGCCATCTATTCCAAGTTCTTCTACGAGTTTGTTGTAGGCCAAGTATCTTCTACCGGCTTCCTCGGCTATCTGTTTAGCCATCTCATCCATCTGATTCTCTAGGGCTCTGATGGCTGTTTTCAGCGCATATTTCTCGGCTTCTGATAATGCCTTGCATTTATTCTCCAGTTGTTGATGCGTCCTCTGTAGAGACCTGTAAGCAGATATCATCCTACGAATCATCAGGAAGTCTTCGGAGAGTTTACGGAACCATCGTTCCTCTAGACTCATTAATGTCTTGATGTCGCCTCTGGTCGTTTTTGGCAGCTTGAGTTCCCCACGCTTCTTCTCTACCAGCGTTAACCTCCGTAGGCAGTAGAGCTCCACACCACGTCTTAGAAGCCCTATCGCATCATCAGTATGTTGTAGTGGTAATGTATCGATGTATATCTTGTCACCGGATTTTGCGGGAATATCTCCGAAGCCGTCTACATGCTTGAACGTAATGCCGTCTACACTGAATGTTATCCTGTATCCCTCACCGTTTCTAGCCCTTCGATGAACGTCGCAGAAAAATCTATTAACCCCTTCCCCCACGGGTGCATGGGCCTTGTCGGGGGATGGGCACCCACCACCCTCCGCTCCCTTAATCGAATTAGTATTGTTTAGACTCCCGGGAGCAGGAGCCGCCACGACTTCTCCAGCCATGGCTTTCCCGGAAGACCCAAGCCCCATAACACATAATCCCCGACAGGAGGATATAACACCTCCCGCCGGAGATAGACGGGAGGGCATCCTATCGGGGTTTTGTGGGGAAGAGGGTTTTTATCGTGGTTTTCGTTGTTTTGGTCTTCCGTTCCCGGATGGTGTCTACACCCTCATGCATTGGACCGGGTAGCCCGCGCCCATGCATGAGCCGGCGTCCGGGTAACCCGCGACACCTAAATGTAGACCCTATCCGGGCATCCGCCCTGTTGGGGCCCATCTCTGTCCCCCCACATGGGTGGCCGGAGATAGCCCCAGCGCCACAAGGGCATCCCCGGAGTCAACCCTGCGGGACGCCGGGACGGTTCCATGTTAAAGGCAATACCGCTACGGTTAGCTACAATGTTACAGGTTCAAGTATGAGGATTAATCTGGGAGCAGCTTTCAGCGAGTTGTTTAAGGGAGAGGAAGGCGGTATTAATGTTGTTTTTAAGCTATATGACGAAGTCGGCAAGATATGCGGATGCATGGCGTTTCTGCACCGATTACCAAGGATGTGAGAGATGCCCAACTCATGGGATACTTTTAAGAACATCACCAAGGAAGAAAAGAAAATAGAGAGTGGGTTAACGGGAGAAACGGTTATAAAAAGGACCTACCCCAGAACATTGTGCCATCAGGTCTGGACGAAGTTGTCGAGCATCTTAGGAGGGTGGAGGAGAGGCTGGATGGGCTTTACAACGACGCCGCCCGGTACAAGAGGGAGCTTCTGGAGTTTGCGGAGAGGGAGGCTGGCCGGCTCAAGGCGGAGCTCATAGAACAGGTAAGGGCTCTTCAGACTAGGCTCTTGGCCGAGGAGACGGCAAGGGCTGAGGAGGCGGCTAAGGAGATACTTTCCCGTGGAGTATGGGAGGCGGACCAGGTCCGTAGACGGGCTCAGGGGTTGAGAGAGCAGGCCGTTGAGCTTGTCGTTAAGGCAGTGCTTGGAGGGTGAAAAATGGTCACGCTGAGGGGAGACCCTGTCTACGCTCTCACAAAGGCCTACGCGTTGAAATCTCTCCTTATGCCCTTTAGCATGTTAGAGGAACTCGCGTACTCGAGAGATTTGGCGGATTTCGTCGAAAGGCTTAGAGCCTCACCCTACGGCACGTTTCTAGCCCAGCTCCAGAAACCGTACAGAGCATCAGAGGTAGAAAAAGCGTTTTGGAGAGGGCTAGTCTCAACACACTACAGCTTCGTCACAACCGCGTTAAGGCCCGGCCTCCTCGAAGCATTGTTCATGCGGTACATCTACTTCAACATAAAAACCGTCCTCAAGGCCAAGGCAATGGGTAAAACCGTCGACGAGATAATGAAGACGGTTGACCTTTATCCTGAAACACTGTTGAAGGTGAGGGACCAGACCTTGAGAGCTGCCGCTGCAAAAGACTTATCTGAGGCTTTAAAAGAGCTTGCCAAAACCCCTCTGGCAGCAACCGCTTCCGCCGCCGTCTCTGCATGGTCGGCGACAGGGGATTTTTCCGCCGTTGAGGCAGTCATCGACAAACTCTACGTTGATGGATTGCTGAAAGCATATCGTAAACTTCCGCGCTCTGAGAGAAAGCTGCACAGGCAGTTCGTCGCCATCGACGTGGATTCCTATGCCTTGGCGGCAGCCTTGAGGTCGAGGCTTTGGGGGCTTACTTCCCCACAGGTTAGCAGCTTCCTGCCCACGGAGACAATTGACATACCTCTAGAGATGCTTGTTTCCCTCGCCACCTCAGACGACTGGAGAAAGGTGTTTGAAGAAATTCCCAAAACATCTCTCTTGGAGAAAATCGAGGTTGTAGAGGACCCTTCAAAGATGGCGGCGGAAATAGAGGAGAGAGCGTCCCTGCAGAAAATCAGGTATGCGGCCCGCAGCTTCTACAAAACACCTTTCAGGCAGGTCAACATCCAGGCGTTTTTAGTTCTTAAGGAGGCCGAGGTCCGCAACCTCTCGACTATAGGAAAAAACATAGAGGAGGGGGTTACTGACATCGCATTCATCCGGAGCCTGCTTATCCCATACTAGGTAATTTTCCGCGCAAGTATTTTCCAGACACCCGGTGAATGGACTTCAGTGCCTAGGTATTCTTGTTTGTTGTTCCTTATCGAGCGGGGAAGTGTGTCGAGCGAGGGCGGGTTGTCGGTCAGCACTTCGACGACCGAGTTTTTCTCAACACTCTTCAAGGCTTTCGCGAGGAAAAGCTGGGGATACGGGCATGTATAGCCCCTCACGTCCAAGACGTACCTATCGTCGGCGACTTTTTTCAACAGGTTCTGCATCTCCTGTGCCATGGGTTTTGCTGGTCGTCGATCTATTTAGACATTTCCCTATTATAATGTCCATATTAGTTTAAACATATATTAGACCAATAAACCACAAATGCGAGCCAGTATGTCGAAAAAGGTATACATCTCATCCATCCTGATAGGCGTCGTCTCGACACTGCTGGGATACGGAGTCTACGCTCTAACGGGTAAAGGAAGTCTCTGGGGCATAACTGGCGGTGAGTCAAAGCTTGGAGGACATCTTTACCGGCTGCTTGGACTACCGGTTGAGCAGACCGCTTACTATCAGCAGTTTAAGCTGGTCAACCCATTCAATGACCCCGCGCAGGCTATTGTCATAGCAATATTAGCTGGAGGCGCAATATCATCGCTACTGTCCGGGCGTTTTCTGGTGCGTCACATACCCAACAAATGGTTGGCCCTACAGGCGGTGTTAGGTGGTTTCCTCCTCGGATATGGCTCACGTCTTGCCTTAGGCTGCAACATCGGAAACTTTCTCTCCGCATGGACGGCGGCAGGCATAAACGCCATAACGTTCACCGCAGCTCTACTGGTAGGTGTTTTCATTGGGCTTAAGGCCACTGAGAGGTTCTTTATCTACAGGGCTCTGCCGAAGAAGCGGTCTTTCCTACCGCCTCCAAAGCTACAACGTGTTGCCGGGCTAGTGCTTGCCGCATTAACAGTCATAGCAATACCGCTGCTACCGCCGATAGTCGCGTTGTTCTGGGCCGCCGGCATCGCCTTCGGCGTTTTGGGCGGCGTTTCAGGGATATGCTTCGGGACATGCTACAGAGACCTTATCTCAAGGACTTACGCCAGCGGTTTGATGGTGAGAGCCGTGGGACTCGTCCTGCTAACGTTCGCAACAGGAGTAATGCTGCTACAGCAGCTGGGCATACCCTTCAGCTTCAACAACGTGATACCGCCCATAAGCCAGCTCCAGATAGCCTTGGGAGGCATTATCTTCGGCCTCGGCATCTCTCTGGCGGGCTCATGCATATTCAGCACGGAGTGGAGAGCCGGAGGTGGCAGCATATACTCCATGATAGTTCTAGCGTCAACCATCTTCCTCGGGATGCCCGCCCTAGCACTTCACTACGAATGGTGGCTGGCATCAATACCTAAGGTACTTCCCTCGTTCAGCCTCTACGCCATAAACCCCTCGCTGGCATACCTCCTACCTCTAACATTCGCCTCCGCCCTCATAGCCTACGGCTTTCTAGTAGACGCATCAGCACGACAGACGATAACAAAGCTACCACTGATACTCAGGGCTAAACAATGAAACAACCTCCACATACTTTTTTATTTGCATGGAATTGACCTTTCCACAGGAAAACTTTGCCGCATTAGAGACGGAATAAAAGCTAACTGCGGATGGTTGGGCCGCGGGGTAAACTTACCGAGATGTGACTGATACTGTTGCACCCCTGTTTTGAGGCAGTGCGGCGAAGGCCTTCCATCCCTCACCGAGTCTTTCGGCGAGATGGCGTGCAGCAACCTCAGCCTCCCTATGGGTTGGGTAAAGCCCGTAGGCTGCAGGCCCCCACGAGCTCTGGCCCACACCCTTTGCACCTAGCTTCTCCAAGAGCTCAACAGCCTCATTCGAATAAAACACGCCCCCCTGAACCTCGGAGAAGTAATTACCCAATATTCTCTGAATCTCTGTCAATGCCTCTCCGAACCCGACCACGTCTTCGCAAACCAGGCTTGGGAGGAGTTTGCACAGAACAAGGTGGCTGAGCCTTTGGGAAAACTCTAGCTCCATGGGTTTCAACTTGGCGAAGAGGGCTTCCTCAGACCTTTCATCCGGTCCCATGGCTTTCTCGGGATATGCTACTGCGAAGGCCCAGTTTTCGGGAAAGGGTCTCTGCTGGAAAACCGTGTAGGTGTCCGTCCCGGTTTTCCTCGGCAGATCGAGGACAAAGCCCCCGGCCTTGAAGACGGCTGTCCCTACGTTAGATATTCTACGTCTCCCCAGAAGTCTCGCCAGAATCTCTACCGGGGTCTCCAGACCGTATAGCTTCGAGAGGGCCGTCGCAACCGCGAGTGTCAGCTGAGTTGTGGAGCCGAACCCCCTATGGGCTGGAATCGCCTCCCATACTTTAATGCAGGCCCTCACGTCTAGGTTGAAAAGCAGAGACATCTTCATTACGACTTCTCTAACAACATCGGCATAAGGGCCTACGATCTCCAGCTTTTCAGACTTTTCCACAGATATTTTTAGCGCGGGCGGATTTACTGCGACACCAATTCCGCCATAGAGCGTGCCGAGGTGGCCTCCAAGCTCGATTATACCCATGTGAAGCCGTGCCGGCGTCTCAACCTCAACCCTCATGTTTCCCAACAAGCCTACCGACCTCTTTGACAACGTGGTCCATCATTTCTGCGTAGCGGGTGCGGGGGGCAACCCTCTCAACCAACTTCGAGTAGTGAGACACGAGCTCGGCCAGGCGGACCGCTTCTTGATGGTTTTCTGTGTTTGCGAATACTTTAATCCGCGTATAGTGTATCAGCGACTCTATCAATGCATGTGCGGCTCTCGTGTAGGGGGCGGGTTTAGTTCTACCCTCCTCCACATGCAACACCTTACAATAAACCGCTTCTCTCACGTGTCCGATTGGTTGGAACTCCTCAGCCCTCACCTCAATCCACCCCCATGAATCGGCCAGTGCGGGTGCATCGACAACCACCGCCTCCCTGTACAACAGCCCCAAAGAGAAGACTGCGTTGTAGAAGTGCTCCGGGTCCGACGTGAGGTTTACAACCGCCTGCCTATGAAGTGCTATGTTATGGTATGTCTGGGATGTCTTAAATGGGCGCAGAACCAGTCTAGACGACGAGCCCAGCTGCACACCCATGGCGGCGGCGTGCGGCTCTCTATCCGCCGTATAGGTCGTCACTATAGCCTCGTAAACAATGTCAGGCTGAAGCCCTAGCCTCTGTAGACCGCTCAAGCCCCAGCCAACGTCTGCCTTATGTTTTCGATGTGTTTCTTAAGGGCGTTGACGAATGCGGCCATTGTTCCTCCATCTACAGCCCTGTGGTCAAATGTCACAGCTATCTGCATCACGTTACCGACAACTATCTGGCCGTCCCTGACGACAGGTTTTTTCTCAACACGGCCAACACCCACGATTGCTATCTCGGGGTAGTTCACTATCGGTGTGCCTGAGAGGGAGTTGAGTGCGCCGTAGTTTGATATGCTTATGGTTCCGCCCCGAACATCTTCGAGGCCGAGCTTACCCTGACGCGCTTTTTCAGCCAGCTCCTCAACCTCCCGGGCCAGCGTCCAAACATCCTTTTTCTCCACGTTCTTCAAAATGGGGACAAGCAGTCCTGAGGGGGTGTCAACTGCGAAACCTATGTTAACCTCCTTCGATAAGACAATTTCTTCACGGTCGTCGTCTACCCAGCCGTTAACCGAAGGCACCTCCTCCACCGCTGCAACGATGGCTTTCATGATTAGAGGCATGTATGTAATTTTAAGGTCCAGCCGCTGTTGCCGCAACTCGTTCCGAACCTCCACAATCTGGCCTGCGTCAACCTCCTCGAAGACAGTGACTAGGGCCGCCCTGCTTTTAGCTTGGACAAGCCTCTCGGCTATCATCCTTCGCAACCCCTTCATCGGGATGCGTGTCTCCGCAGACGCGGCAGCCCTCCTGACATCCTCTTCTAGAATCCTGCCGCCTGGCCCTGTTCCGACAACCTTAGACAAGTCAACCCCCAACTCCTTGGCGAGCTTCCTTACAGCGGGCGTAGCCAGAACCTCTCCAGCATGCGGCATGCTCTCTGGCTTTGAGGGGGTTGCGGCTACCTGAACGGCCTCTGCAGGTTTCTCTTCGACAGCTTCCTGCGTCTCTATTTCGATGAATGGTTCACCAACCTTCAAGACCTGGCCCGGCTCGGCGAGAAGCTTGACAACACGGCCACTAACAGGGGAGGGTATCTCGACGTTAACCTTCACCGTCATAACCTCGGCTAGGGGCTGGTACTTCTCCACGAAATCACCGACCTTCACTAGAAAACGGATAATCTCCCCTTCCGCAATCCCCTCACCTATGTCCGGCAGTTTAACAACAACCAAAGAAATACACCATTAGTGGAAGCAGATAACCACAAGATATATTTTTACAGCCTTCTAACGTTTAGCAAAAGCGTAGCCAACCCCACCCCAGCCAAAACCAAGGGGTAAGAGAGGGCGGCCGTGTATCCTAGGTTCTCGGCTAGGAAGCCCGCCAGAATCGGTGTTGTTGTAGGCCCCACGATGCCCGCTACGGACATAATTCTCCCAAGGGACTTTGACGCTGCCGGGCCCTGGAGTCTGACGATGTAGCTATACAGTATGGGGAAGTACATGGCTGTGGCGGTTGCCTGAAGCGTCATCGCTAGAGGGTAGGCTAAGGTGTATGGCGCGAAGGCGAGGTAGGCGTTCGACGCGAAATTTAATGCGGTGACTGCGATGGCTACTTTTGTGAAGCCGTATTTGTCGTGTAAGATGCCTCCGACAGGCTGACCCACGATACCCAGGGCCCTGCTTAAACCAACTAGGAAGGCTACGTAGGCTTTGTCAAGCCCGAAGGAATCGACCAGGTGTAGCGGTATGATGGCTACAACACCCAGGTTGCCTACTAGGTTCGCCACCGTCACCGCCGTCAGGAGAGCGACCGGTGCTCTCCTGGCAACTGCCGTGCCTCCGTCGCCTCTCTCAACTTTTAGTGTGGCCGTCTCCCGCGATACCAGAACTAGGGCTATGCCGGCTATCAGCGGTATTACAGCCCATACGGCAAGCGAGTAGGTGTGTGAAAGGGCTACGTAGAGCAATGAAAGGATTACGGGGCCAAGCGTCTGTCCCGACGGCGCGGCTGACTCGTGGACACCTATGTAGAACCCCTGCCTAGCGCCCTTGTAGAGCTGGCCGAGCCATGGAATTGCTGAGGGCAGGTGAAGAGAGAGAAACAGACCAGTTAACGCCATGGAGATGTAGAGAAGCCAGATGTTGTCGGAGAAGCTCGCCAGCATTAACGCCAGCCCGCTGCCCACAGCCGCCAGCACCACCACATTTCTGAAACCGGCTCTAGCCGGTAGGAGGCCGGAGAAGAAGGTGGAGACGTAGAAACCCGTGTTGAGGAGCCCAGGTACAGCCGCTGTCTCAGCCGTCGATGCCGAGAAATGCTGTCTGATAAAGGGTGTTAGGGCTGGCACTCCCACACGGGTCCCGTGGCTCCAGAACCATGAGACCCATGTCAAGCTAAGGACCCAGCCCCTGCGCAATAAGCTCACCTAAGAATTCTCTCAAGCTCCTCAACCGATGTGGCCGGCATCCTGCATGTGTAGTTTTCGCATACGTAGACGGCGGCCGAACCGTTTACAGGTGTTTTGTCCTTGACAAGCTCTGTAATCTTCTCCAGTTCCTGCCGGTTTTCATCTGTCACCACCAGGACAGTCTTCAACGGCATGTAGCGTTTGTTTATCAACTGGAAGAAGGGCCTGGATTCCTCAAACGTCCTGCAGGCTATGACTATCTCCATTCTCGGCTTGACGGTGTATGCGAGAGTTTGCAACAACCCCGTGTATTCAGCTGGGTGGTTGGAGATGTTTGCCGCAAACGCTTTCAGCAGTGAGTGGACCTTATCCAAGTAGTCCTGTTTCGCCGTCAGCTCATACAGCCTGAGCAGGGCCCAAGCCGCCGACGAGTTGCCCGAGGGGGTGACTCCGTCGTAGGCTTCCTTTATCCTTGAAATTCCTGCAACATCGCCGCGGCTGTAGAAGAACCCGCCCGCAACACCGTCCCAGAAAAGCTCTATCATTTCTTCGGCAAGCTCCACAGCTTTCTCCAAGTAGAGTGGTTTAAACGTGGTCATGAAGATGTCGAGCAGTCCGTTAACCAGGTAGGCGTAATCGTCGAGGAATGCCTCACCATGCCACCCGTCCCTGAAGTACCTCCTCAGCCCTCCACCGCTCAGCAACATATGTGTTGTTTCTTCAGCGGCCACCAGATACCTGTGGTCTCCAACGACCTGGTATGCTTGGCAGAGAGCCGAGATGGCTAAACCATTCCATCCCGTTATTATTTTATCGTCAACAGCTGGCGCGGGTCTTTTTGACCGTACTTCGTAAAGCCTTCTCCGTGCCTCCTCAAGCCTTGACTTAACTGTAGCAGGCTCTAGACCTGTCTCAGCCGCAAGGGCCTCAACTGTTTTCGCCATGGTGGGTATGGACCTCCCGTGTTCGAAGTTCCCTGCATCCGTTATTCCGTAGGCCTTGCAGGCTAGCTCGGCCAACTCCCCGCCGAGGGCCTCATAGACCTCTTTCTTTCTCCACACATAGAAAGCCCCCTCGCCTTCGGGGCTGTCTGCGTCGACCGCGGAGTAGAACCCACCGCCGGAGTGATATATCTCTCTCAGCATCCAGTCAAGCGTGGAGACTGCGACATCTTTGAAAAACTCGTTATCGGTTAGGAGATATGCTTGGAGATAGACGCGCGATAGGAGTGCGTTGTCGTACAGCATCTTCTCGAAGTGAGGGACAAGCCAGACTCTGTCCGTTGAGTACCTGAAAAACCCTCCGCCAACCTGGTCCCGCAAACCACCCATCGCCATCTTCTCCAATGTGTGCACAGCCATCTTCAACGCCGCCCTCTCACCTTCCAGGACGTAGTATGTGTGTAGAAACTCGATGTATGTCGGCATGGGAAACTTCGGGGCGGTTCCAAATCCTCCGTGCAGTTCGTCGTAGGAGGTGACCAGCGTATCATATGCGAGAGTTACCGCGCTGTAGCCAACTTCACCATCCGTGGGGGCCGGTGTGTATAAGGACTTGAGGATGGAGACTGTCTGCTCTGCGGCATTCCTGACACCTTCGGGGTCTTTCCGCCATATCTCCGCAACGGCTTTTAAGATCTCGTCAAGTCCTCTTATGCCGCCTCTTCTTCTGGGGGGGAAATAGGTTCCGCCGAAGAAGGGTTTTAGGTCGGGGGTTAGTATGACGGTGAGAGGCCACCCGCCGTGGCCCGTCATCACCATTACCGCCTTCATGTAAACCTCGTCGACATCAGGTCTTTCCTCCCGGTCGACTTTAACGGGGACAAAAAATGTGTTGAGAAGCTGAGCTATCTGCTTGTCGTTGAAAGACTCACGCTCCATAACATGGCACCAGTGGCATGAGGAGTATCCTATACTTAGGAAGATGGGCTTGTTCTCCTCTCTAGCCTTCCTGAAGGCCTCCTCCCCCCAAGGATACCAGTCAACCGGGTTGTATGCATGTTGAAGGAGGTAGGGGCTCTTCTCCCCGGCCAGCCTGTTCGGCCTCTGCATGCAACCTCTCCAAGCCATGCACCTTAAGAGCATATCCCAGCAACCCCCGAAGGGAATATTCATAAGAACCGTCACACAACAACAGTGAGCCAGCATGGACGTTGAAACAAGGCTTAAGCTTATCACACAGCCCCCAACCGAGGAGGTCATAACCTATGAGGAGCTGAGACAGCTGCTTGAGGTTGAAGACCATCCTATAGCATATGACGGCTTTGAACCCAGCGGCCTCGCACACATCCCCTTTGCGTTGCTGAGGGCGATTAAGCTGAGGCAGATGCTTGAGGCGGGCTGCAGGTTTAAGCTGCTGCTGGCCGACTGGCATGCCGCGATAAACAGGAAGATGGGGGGAGACCTTGAGAAGATAAGGCGTGTTGGAGAATATTTCATAGAGGTTTGGAAGGCGTCCGGTATCGATGTGGGGCGTGTGGAGATCGTGTGGGCCAGCGACCTTGCAGCGGATAGGGATTACTGGAAGCTGGTTATAGATGTTTTAAGAAATACTACGCTGAGACGTGTGTTGAGATGCCTGCCGATAATGGGGAGAAAGGAGGGTGAGCTGCAGGAGGCCGCACAGCTCCTCTACCCCGGGATGCAGGTTGCTGACATCTTCACCCTGGGGGCCAAGATATGTCAGCTGGGCCTTGACCAGCGCCGTGCAAACATCTTGGCGAGAGAGCTGGGGCCGAGGCTGGGGTACTGGAAACCCGTAGCGGTCCACCACCACATGTTGATGGGGCTAGCCGGACCAACCAGCCCCACAGGGCTTGAGGAGGAGGAGAGCATGGATGTCCAGATAAGCTCGAAGATGAGCAAAAGCATCCCCGAGTCCAGCATATTCGTCCACGACGACACCGAAACAATAAGGAGAAAAATACACAACGCATACTGTCCGCCCAAGCAGGTTAACGGAAACCCTGTGCTCGAATACTGCAAGTTCGTGATATTCCCCCTGAGGAAAAGCCTCTACATCGAACGGCCCGCGAAATACGGCGGCGCAGTAGAGTACGACAGCTACGCCGAGGTTGAAAAAGACTTCATGGCGGGCGCGCTGCATCCGCTGGACCTGAAAAACGCCGTAGCGGCCGCGCTTGACGAGCTGCTGGCACCCATAAGAACATGGTTTGAGAAAGACTCAAGGGCCAGAGAGCTTTACGAGTTTGTCCGGATGCAGGAAATTACGCGTTAAAATTTTGAGAAAAACTAGGCTTGGAAAACCTCTAATGCTCAAGTAGAAGACGTAGCCGATTTTGTGAACAGAAAGGCTTTATAATCTTCTAGAGTTGTGTGTTGTAGCATGTTTGTTGCAGAACAGGAAAGAAAGGGTGTTAAAGGGCTTCGCATCAACCGTTTCTACACAGACGGAAGAGATGTCTTCTCCTACTTCAAGTGGGAGAGGAGGACTTCCCAGATAAAGGACTTGGCGGGAAACGTCATCTTCGAGATGAAGGATGTTGAGGTGCCTAACTTCTGGTCGCAGGTTGCGACAGACATTCTAGCTCAGAAATATTTCCGCAAGACAGGCGTCCCACAATATGACGAATACGGCAATCCGGTTCTCGACCCTGAAGGTAAGCCGGTGCTTGGCTCAGAGAGGTCTCTCAAACAGGTTGTCAGGAGGCTTGCAGGCTGCTGGAGGTATTGGGGGGAGAAGCTCGGATACTTCGCGTCACAGGAGGACGCACAGGCCTTCCAAGACGAAATCGAGTACACGCTGATAGCCCAGATGGCGGCCCCAAACTCTCCTCAATGGTTCAACACAGGGCTTCACTGGGCATACGGCATAACAGGCCCACCACAGGGCCATTACTACTTTGACGAGGAGGCAGGCGAAGTCGTCCCCTCGAAAGACGCCTACTCAAGACCACAGGCACACGCCTGCTTCATCCTAAGTATAAAAGACGACCTAGTCAACCCCGGCGGCATTATGGACACATGGGTTAAGCAGGCCCGCATATACAAGTACGGGAGCGGTGAGGGATGCAATTACTCAACTTTAAGGGCTAAGGGCGAGCCGTTGTCAGGTGGGGGTTTCTCCAGCGGGGTTATGTCCTTCCTAAAAGTAGGCGACGCCGTCGCAGGCTCGATAAAATCAGGCGGGACAACACGCCGCGCGGCGAAAATGGTCGTTCTAAACATAGACCACCCAGAGATAGAGGATTTCATAGATTGGAAGATGAAGGAGGAGCAGAAGGTTGCGGCGCTTGTTGCGGCCGGATATCCCGCTGATTTTGAAGGCGAGGCATACCAGACTGTCTCAGGTCAGAACTCAAACAACTCTGTAAGAGTTACGAACGAGTTTATGCATGCTGTGTTGAATGATGGGGATTGGGCGCTTACCTGGAGAACAGATGGACGGGTTGTGAAACGGGTAAAAGCCAGATACCTCTGGGAGAAGATTGCGAAGGCGGCTTGGGCCTGCGCCGACCCGGGAATACAATTCGACACAACCATAAACCAGTGGAACACATGTCCAGAAACGGGCCGCATCAACGCCACAAACCCATGCTCTGAGTTCAACTTCCTCGACAACACGGCCTGCAACCTCGCCTCACTCAACCTAGTCAAGTTCTACGACGAAGAAAAGGGCGAGTTTAAGGTAGAGGCCTTCAAACACGTAGTTAGGCTCTGGACCATTGTTCTCGAGATAACCGTGGCAATGGCCCAGTATCCAAGCCCGGAGATAGCTGAGATGAGCTACAGGACGCGGAGTCTGGGGCTCGGTTACGCAAACCTAGGCGGCCTCTTGATGCGTATGGGGCTTCCGTACGACAGCGATGCGGGGAGAGCTGTAGCCGCTGCGATCACAGCCCTTATGACTGCCGTGGTCTATGAAACATCCTCGGAGATAGCTGCCTTTAAGGGCCCCTTCGCAGAGTTTGAGAAAAACCGCCAGCACGTTCTCAGAGTTTTAAGAAACCATAGGAGAGCGATCTACGGGGCTAGTCCGTCGGAGTATGAGGGCTTGGATATAAAGCCATACGTCCCACCCCTGGACCTCTGCCCGAAGTATATTCTCGAGGAGGCGCGGAAGGCTTGGGACAGGGCTTTGGAGGCCGCTGAGAGATATGGTGTTAGAAATGCGCAGGCCACTTTGATAGCGCCGACGGGCACAATAGGCCTGCTCATGGATTGTGACACGTTAGGTATTGAACCCGACTTCGCATTAGTAAAGATGAAGAAGCTTGTGGGCGGCGGATACTTCAAGCTAGTCAACCGGTCGGTTGAACCAGCACTGCGTAAGCTGGGCTACACACCCCAGCAGATTCGTGAAATAATCCAGTACGTAATTGGGACAAACACGCTATACGGCCCGCAGCCCGTCAACGCTGAACGTCTGAAGGCCCGCGGACTAGCGGAAGCAGAGATACAGAAGGCTGAGCAGCTACTGGTTTCAGCGACAAATCTAGCCACTGTCTTCAACGCACACGTCCTCGGCAGGGAATGCATGGCACGGCTTGGAATACCCGAGCAAGTATACAGCAGCCCAGGTTTCAATTTACTGAAGTACCTCGGTTTTTCAGACCGTGAGATCGAGGAGTCCGAGGAGGTTGTGTGCGGAGCGATGACGGTTGAGGGCGCCCCCCATCTAAAACCCGAGCACTACGCTGTATTCGACTGCGCGGTTCCTTCGGGTAAGAAGGGTAGGAGGTTCATACACTACAGGGCGCATCTACTGATGATGGCGGCCATCCAGCCCTTCCTGAGCGGCGCCATAAGCAAAACAGTCAACATGCCGAACGAGGCGACAGTTGAGGATGTTGCGACAGCATACATGGATGCTTGGAGGCTTGGGCTGAAATGCCTAGCCATCTACAGGGATGGAAGCAAACTTTCACAGCCGTTGACAGCGAAGAAAGAGGAACAGGCCGCAAGACCTGTTAGGAGAAGGCTTCCAGCCGAGAGGACTGCCGTCACCCATAAGTTCCGCGTAGGGGAGCAGGAGGGCTACATCACCGTCGGGCTCTACGAGGACGGCAGCCCCGGCGAGGTATTCATTAAAATGGCGAAGGAGGGAAGCACGCTGGCCGGGCTTATGGATAGCTTCGCAATAGTGACCTCCATAGCCCTACAGTACGGCGTCCCCTTAAAGGTCTTGGTAGACAAATTCATTCACACAAGATTTGAGCCGTCGGGCTACACCGACAACCCGAAGATAAGGTTCGCGTCCTCCGTCGTGGACTATGTCTTCAAATGGCTGGCTCTAAGGTTCCTGCCGGAAAGCGATCTGAAGGAGTTGGGGCTCGCCAACGGGGTTGGGGATGTTGGAAAATCAGCAACCGAGACTGTTGTGCAGGTAAAGGCACACGCCCCGGATGCGCCGCCGTGCCCTGAGTGCGGCAGCATAATGGCCCGCAGCGGAACCTGCTACGTATGCGTAAACTGCGGAGCTACAACAGGCTGCTCCTAAAACATAAAAACTGCTTAATATCCATGTTTGCGAGGCTTAATGGTGGACTTTACCCCAACCCTCAACACTTTAATCATCCTGACCGTCCTCGCCCCCATCTTCTCACTCCTATCGAGACGTCTAAACAGCCCTAAAGTGATTGAAGCCTACTCTATCGCGGCCCTGGCGCTTTCACTTTATATGGCGTGGATGCAAGCCGGCGAGGTCTTCGCAGGAAAGACTTACAGAGTTGCCGGAGAGCCTCCGACGGCGGTAATCTACGTCGACCAGCTTTCAGCCTTCCTCTCACTTGTATTCATCTCGGTCGGACTTCTTTCAAGCATCTTCTCAGTCGGATATCTTGAGGGGAGAAAGCAGGAGTTCCACCCCCTGCTCCTCGCCATGGTTACGGGGATGGTTGGGGTTGTCTTCGCCGGCGACCTGTTCACCTTCTTCATCTTCTGGGAGATGATGTCGATAGCGTCGTACCTGCTGGTAGCCTTCAGGTACAGGGCATGGGAAGCAGTTGAAGCATCATTCAAATACTTGATAATGAGCGCCGCAGGGGCCGCGGCCATATTGTTCGGGATGTCGCTCCTCTACGGGCTTGCAGGCACTCTTGAAATCAAGCAGCTGGCCGCCTACCTAGGCAATTCTAAGGCCGCAGACATAACCTGGACCTATGTTGCTATAGCGTTTCTCGTCACAGGCTTCGGGGTTAACGCCGCCATGGCCCCCTTCCATTCATGGCTCCCCGACGCACACCCGGCGGCGCCCAGCCCCATAAGCGCCATGCTGTCCGGCGTGGTCATCAAAACGGGCATATACGCCATGTACCGTGTTGTTTTCGGGGTCTTCCCGCCGGCGTTATTTGACTGGAATATCGCGTTGGCTGTTTTCGCGGTGCTGACGATGACTGTGGGAAACCTGCTCGCACTCATGCAGGAGGACATAAAGAGGCTTCTGGCCTTCAGCTCAATAGCCCACATCGGATACATCGTTTTCGGCCTCAGCATAGCAAACGTGACAGGCCTAGCCGGCGGCATCTTCCACGTCCTCAACCACGCCCTCGTCAAGGCCCTCCTCTTCTTAGGGGCCGGGGTCTTCATCCACGCAGCCTCAACAAGGTCAATAGACGAGTTAGCGGGCATAGGAAAGAAACTCCCCCTACCGGCTGTCTGCTTCGGGATAGGCGCGTTCGCTCTGGCCGGCATACCTGGGCTAAACGTTTTCTGGAGCGAGTTCACGATAGTCACCGCAGCCTTGGGGGCTGGCCGGCTTTACACTTTCCTCGCTGCAATAATGGTTGTCAACATACTGGTCGGCGTCGCCTACTACATTCGCTTGATTCAGGCGATTTTCTTCAAAGAGCCCTCGCCCAAGCTTGAGCGGCTGGGGAAGGTTGGTGTCAGCATGGAGGTGCCGTTGATTGTGCTGGCGGCCGCCGCGATACTGATAGGCGTCTACCCATCACCCGTGCTGGACGCAGCCCTCTCGATAGCCTCTAACCTATAAAGAGGCCGTGCAGCCACACTAGGTGGTGAAAAAGGGTAGGAGCTTCCAGAAAAAGCGGGTGCAGCCAACCGGTCAGGAGACTGTTTTAGAACGTATTAGGAAGATTGCGGCCTCCATTGTCGGGTTTCTTGAGAGAGGTGAGTTCCCGCAGCTCGAGATACCCTCACGCACAACCACAAACATAGAGTACAGCCCTGAGCTGAGGCAGTACGTTCTAGGACCAAAACACGTCGTGAGGACGGCCCGAAACATCAAGCACCTGAGACCTATGGCCCAGCTCTGCTGGATGGCCATGTTCGCAACCCAGCTTATAACATCCCGTAAGACCAGCACACTTAGGGACGCCTTCTACAACGCACTCGGCTACGAAGTCGATTTTGAGGACCAGCAGGAGAGCGATGAGGCCGTGACAGAGCTTGAAACACTTGTCGGCTCCGTCAGGGAGGACTTCAACATATATCCCGAGGAGAGGTCGAGTGTTTTCGGCCCCCTCGTCATCGAGTACAATGTGCCGGGCTATGAGGGGAGGAGGCTTGACTTAACCACCATACCTGACGGAGCGATGATAGGGCCTGCGATGACCACGGCATCTTTTGTGAGATGTCAGGCGGAGCAGGTGTTTGTTGTGGAGAAGGGCGCCATATACCAGAGGTTTTTGGAGGAGAATGTGCCGCAGAAGTACAAGGCGGTTGTAGTCCATACGGCTGGGCAGGCCCCTAGGGCTACACGTAAATTCGTCAGAAGGCTTAACCAGGAACTGAACCTCCCTGTCTACATCTTCACCGACGCAGACCCCTGGGGCATGCACATAGCCAGCGTCATCATCTTCGGCAGCGCCCTCTCCGCCCATGTGAGGGAGCTGAACGTACCGGACGGAGTCTGGGCCGGCCTATATGCATCCGACATATCAAAGTATAGGCTTCCAGCCATGAAGTTTAACGAGGAGGATGTCAGGCGTGTTGCGGAGCTGGAGAAGGACCCGAGATACGTGGCAGACCCATGGAAACGTGAGATAAATGTCTTCAAGAAAACGCAGAGGAAGGCTGAGCTTGAGGCCTTAAGCAGATATGGGCTGGAGTACATAGTTACGGACTATCTGCCGGAGAAGCTTGCTGAAATAACGAGGAGGTAGTGCGTGTTTTTTGAGGCTTGTGGATAACCAGCCAGCACTTCTCCTCGGAGAGGACGTGAGGACTCTTGTCGTCGCAGACCTGCATCTAGGGTTTGAGGAGGAGCTTCGTGGAAAAGGTATACGTGTACCGCTTCAGAGCCATCGATTGGTTGACGAACTTTGCGCCCTCGGCCGTGGAACAGGTGCTCGCAGGCTTGTTGTGGTCGGCGACTTTAAGCACAACGTAACGGGGCCCTCGACCCTCGAGACAGAGCTCATACCCAGACAGCTGCGGAGGATGAAGGAGGTTTTCGAAGACATCGTCATAATCCCTGGTAACCATGACGGCAGGCTGGAGGATGTAGTGAAAGATTTTGCATCTGTTGCACCTGCTAGGGGGCTGGTTTTAGAGGAGGAGGTGGGCCTGACCCACGGACACGTCAAGCCAGACGAATCACTCCTGAAGACCAGGTTTCTTGTCACCGGCCACCTCCATCCCGTACTTAGAATAGGCTCAGGTGAGTCGGGGTTGCGTGTGAGGGTGTGGCTTAGGATGAGGGGTGAGCGTAGGAAGCTGTATAGGGCGCTCTACGGCGGCGGATGGTCCGGCCCAGCCGGTAAGATAACGCTTCTGATAATGCCCAGCTTCAACAACGCGTTACAGGGCCGTTCTATAACCGATTTGGCGATGTCCAGGCTGGTGAGGGGCCCGATCCTCAACTCGGGTGCTTTCAACCTAGAGGCGGCAGATGTGATCTCTCTGGATGGAACAGTTTTAGGTAGCTTGGCTGGGTTAAGGGAGCTGGTGTGAACGAGGAGATTGCGAGGCTTGAGAGGGAGAACCCCGCACTTTTCGCAGAGGCGTATGACTGCGTGAAGGAGAAACGGGTCAAGAAATATATCTTCAAGCCAAGCAACAGGGTTAGGTGGATAGTTGTCGGGAGGACGCGGGACTACATAGTTCTGCCTTCGGTAGGCTACTGCTCATGCGAGGATTTTTTCTTCCGTGTAATGAGCCATGAGAAACCGATGTGCTACCATATTCTAGCCGTCAAAATATCTCTGGAGACAGAGCTTTACGAAGTCATCGAGGAATCCGACGAATGGCACTGGCGGCTGATGCGTGAGTGGATACCCTAACGTCGGAGGTAGGCGTCGTCTCCACGCAGCCAGTCCTCCCTAGGGGGTGAGAAGACATCTATTACCTGAGTGTCTTCAAGCACCTCAGCCGCATGGCCTACGTTGGACGGGATTATGAACACCTCCCCGGCCCCAACTTCGTGGGTTGAGCCGTCCTCCACCGTAAACCTCACCAACCCCTTCAAGACCATCGATATCTGTTCGCTTACGTGTTTGTGGAGAGGGACGGCGGCACCCTTCTTGAAGCTGAACATCGCCAGCATAACCTTCTCCCCCGTAACAATCCTCCTCATCCCCCTCTCATTCAAGACATCCCAGCGGACATCATCCCACCTTACCTTTCTAACACCTGTCATGCGCAGACCTCACCCCCGGTGTTTAAAAGATTTATCTTTAAAACTTCACCCAACAATGCCGGTTTCGGGTTGAGCAAAATAAGAGAGTATCTTAGCCTGAGGACAGGGCATTCCAGTCTATACATTAGGTTCAGCTCTCTCGACCTGCTTTCTGACGTGGGGGGCGTAATCTTTGACTGCGACGGCGTGCTGATAGATGAGAAAACCTCCTACGACGTGGCAATAAGGGACGTGGTCTCCTATATTGCGTCGCAGCTTACCGGGTTAAGGCTTGCTCCCCAGATGGTGCCGGTGGAGACAATCTACGCTGTCAGGAGGGTGGGCAGTTTTAACAACGACTGCGACACAGTCTACATCCTTGTGGAATGGTTTTTGCACAAAGCAGCAGAGGAGCTTGGGGTTGACCTAGGTGAGAGGTTTGGTGTGATTAAGTCTTCGACCGTTGAGGAGTTCGCCGCAACAGTATCTAGTTATGCTGGGTTTAGGGATGTTGATGAGGGCAGGGTTGTCGAGATCTTCAGGGGGCTTGAAAAGTTTGTGGCCCCTCTCACGGCTACGGCGATGTCGCTTGAGGAGGTTGAGAAAAGCCTAGGGTTTAACGGTGAATTCAGCAGGCGGCTTAAGGCCCTACTGAAATACCCAGGGGTCTTCGGCGAAAGCATTCTCGCCACAGTCTTCGACGAGGCGTTCTTCGGCTCAGACACCATAACACAAGTTAGGGGGAGGGGACCGTTTTTCAACTTCGAGGGTAGCCTCAAACATGAAAAGCCCATAGTTGTGCGGGAGACGCTTGAAGCGCTTAAAGGACTAGGGTTAAGGATGGGTATGAGCACGGGCCGGGGATCTTGGGAGACATGGAAGACCCTCTCGGATCTCTCGGACTACTTTATCAGGGATGCGTGCATCTTCATATCAGACATAGTTAACAGGGAGCCGGGCCTGAGGCAGGAGGTGGAGAAGCCCTCGCCTTGGTCGCTTAGGCTTGCGGCTGAAAAGCTGTCGGCCGAGGGGAACATAGCCTACATAGGTAATTCGGCCGAGGATTTCTTAATGTGGAGGAGGGCGCGTGAAACAGACCCACGCATGCTTTTCGTCGGTGTCTTCGGAGAATCCGAGGACTTGGCTGATTTCTTCATAGAGAACGGTGTCGACGCAGCCATACCTACGGTGAACCAGCTTCCTAAAGTATTCGAGGTCGTCAAATCCTAGGCTGGGAGCAGCGATCCTACCCCGAAGTAGGCTCCCAACAGCTTTCCGAGAAAGAATGTGCCAAAAGCGACAACCAATAGTATCGAGACGTTCAGCAAATACTCGTTGCGGAAGCTTCTTTCCTGTATCACTGATGTGTAGAAGGTTAGGAGGGCTATGAGTAGGAGAGCAAGAGTTATGGCTGATGCGAAGGCTGTGAAGATGTCCTTGATGATGAAGTAGGGTGATGCTAGGGCGATTACTGTTAACATGTAAAGCAGCCCCGTCACAACTCCCGATACGACGGGTTTTTCCGACATCCCCTGCCTCGCCTGAAGATATGATGCAGCACCCATCGATATCGCCGCCGCAACCCCTACAATGAGGCCGGCTATCCCAGCTACCAAAGGCGAATCAGTTACGCCCAGAAACCCCGCCTGCACTCCCGTAAGCTCAACTATGGCGTCCGCAACACCCAGCATCATAAACCCCAGATACCTCACAACCGCCTCGTCGATGCTTGAAACAAGCTTCTTCTCAATCTCGCCCTCCTCCTCGATTATTTTGTTTAGGGCATCCCGTGAATTATTGTCAAAAGCCTCGTCTAAAACAAGTTGCTTGTACTGCTCCAGCGTCTTTTTCTCATGATTTTCCAAAAGCTTGACGACGAAGGTGACCCCAAGAAGCATCCTCAGCAAAACCATTAACCTGATGTAAGCACCAGATACGCTTGGTTTATGCCCAGGTATGTGGAGGAGCCAGAACCTGTAATGCCTACCCTCAACATCAGCCAGCTTCTCAAGCGTCTTGCGCCGCGGCCCATTCTTCTCAACCCCCGCCAACGCCATGTAAACCCTGTGGTCCTTATACTCGTTGTCAACATACCGTCTATAGTCAGGGTTCATCAGACGAAGGCCACTTGCACAGATGAGTTAAAAAGTGTTTCCGCAACTAGCTGTGGCGACTATATTGGTGTACAGCCGTAGAGGTCGGCGACGGTTTCAAAAACCTCCAAAACCCTGCCGCCTCCAGCCTCCACCCCCTCCAAAACCTCCTGAAGGGCTTCGTCCACAGGTCTTCCCCCATAATCCCCCCTGTTTTCAGATTTCTTGTATAGAAGAAGCCGTGACGGCCCAGCTCCGCTGATCACCTCAGCTACATGGTAGAGCTTGAATAGGCGTTGTTTCTCCTCCACTAGTTTCTCCCCGTCAAGCCATGGGCCGTAAACGCCGGCTGTGGCCCGCGCAACCTCCACAAACGGGTCGAGATACACCGCTTTGAGGAAAAGGTCCAGATCAGAGAGGGCTAGGGCGGCGGCAGCAACAGCCGTCCTCGAAGCCACCGCAACATGTCTCCGTACCTCTAACATTTCGGGGAGAGCCTTTCTCGCAGCCGCAGTAGACTCCTTCTCAAAGTCGGGGACTACTACTATCATTCCAAGGTCCTCTGGCGGCGTTATCCGCACAGCTTCGGGGCCGCCGTCGTTCTGGAGAAGTATTACAAAGCCTCCCAGAAGGGATGCGGAGACGTTGTCGGCATGGCCGCCGGGCTCCGCCGACGCAGCAAACTTGACAAGCTCTGCCTTAGTAAATTTTAGGCCCAACAACGTGCTCAACCCATAGACCGCCGCAGCGGCCTCCGCGCCGCTTGCACCCAAACCTTTTCGCGGAGGTATGTTGGCCTCGAAGATGAGCTCAACCCTCTTCTCCAGTCCAAGATGTTTTAGAAGGTTTGAGGCCGCCACAGCCCCGGCGTGTTTGCAGGGGTCCTGGGGGAGCTGAGCCCCATACTTCCCAGTGTTCTCGACGTGTATCCCAGACCCATCTCCCACGCTCAACTCAAGCCTGAGATATGGGCGGGCAAGGGCGAGCGAGAATATGTCATAGCCGGGGCCTATGTTCGCCGAGCTTGCCGGAGCTTTGAAGACGCCTCTCAACATCCCGTTAAAGGAAAGCAGCTATCTTGCTTTTAACCGCTTCAACAAACATACCGCTTGTAGCGCTGCCGCCTAGGTCTGGTGTAAGAACCTTTCCATCCGACAGCACGGCTTCGACCGACCTCTCCAAGATGTTTGCAGCCCTCACCAGCTTGGAATCATTCCTAGCTTTGCCCAGCCATTCAAGCATCATCTTCGCCGCCAGAAGCTGTGCAGTAGGATTAGCTTGCTCGGGGTTGAGGCCGGGGGCGGAGCCGTGTACGGGCTCAAACAGCCCGAAGCGGTCACCGATGTTGGCCGACCCCGCTACGCCTATTGTCCCCACTACACCAGCCGCCTGATCGCTTAATATGTCGCCGAACATGTTTGGGGTCAGCAAGACATCAAAGCTTTGGGGGTTGACCACAAGCTGGTATGCTGCGTTATCGACATACATCTCTGACACCTCAACCTCAGGGTAGCCTGCGGCAACCTCCATACATACATCGCGGAAATACTTGTAGGCTCTGACTACATTCCCCTTATGCACAACCGTGAGCTTCCTCCTTCTTCCTGCGGCCATCTCAAAACCAACACGGGCAATTCTCTCCGTCGAACGACGCGTTATGACAAGCATTGCGACAGCGTGGTCCACCCCCACATCCTCCACAGATTTATACAGGTCCTCGGTATTTTCCCTGACGATAACTAGGTCGACGCCCTGCCACTTACTCCTTACCCCGGGTAGGTTTTTGAACGGTCTGATGTTTGCGTAAAGGTCCAGCCTCTGTCTCAGGAAGACTATTACGTCGCGGGCTGTCTCACCCACGGGGCCTTTAAGACAGGCGTCGCTGGACGCGATTTTTCTGAGGGAATCGTCGGGGAGGGCATGACCTGTTTCATCCAGCACCCTGTCGCCCGCAGGTGTTTCGACAAATTCCATCCTAAACCCGGCCACATCCCCCAGCCATGTCAGAAGACCGAGAGCCTTGTCCACGATGTACGGCCCTATGCCGTCCCCGTGTATGACGCTGACCCTGTACATGTCTCCCAAAGCTTTAGGCGCTGGATAAAAAGGCTAAGGCCTAAAACCCCTAAGGCTTCTCTCGAAAGTTATTTCCCCGAAGTTTAGCCCGAGGCGCCCCGCGTATCTGTAGGCTTCGAGGATCTCTTCACGGGTTGGATACCTCGCCATGTCCACGTATCTTTTGTCGAATCTTGGGTCGGCGGGGTTGCAGTAGGCGTCGGGGTGGTACTGGTCCATTACGTTCACAGGCACCTCGGGCATGTTTTCCGCAATCCATTTCAAAACGGGTTTTGTGCAGCACTCCACATGTCCAGGCATAATGAGGTGGCGTATAACTATGTCCTCACCCCAGCCGTAGATCAGCCGATGGTTTTCCGCGACCGTCTCAAAGTACCACGGGGTCCTGGAGAGCCTTATGGCGCATTTGTTGTTTCCGAACTTGAAGTCAGGCAGCCAGATATCCACGAGCTCCCTCAAAATCCTCAAAGTCTCAAGGCTCATATACATGTTGCTGTTCCAGAGAATCGGTGTGTTGAACTCACCTCTGTAGCTTGCGTTTCGCGGGTCCAGCCTATAGGGTATGTATGCGTCGGCTTTAGCAGACCATGCCTCGGCATCGAACTCCCTGAAGAACTTCAGCATGTCTATTGCCTGGACAATTGTGTGCAGGTGTATGGTCGGTTCACCGCCCACCAAGTTAATGTTATGGCAGCCCTCCATCCTAAGCTGCCACATAGACCAAGCAAGCCTCTGAGGCGTAAAAACAACACCGTTATCCTTGTCATGGGAAATGTCGCTGTTCTGGCAGTTTCCAACCGCAAGGCAGTTGGCGGTATAAGTATGGCTTTCGTCTTCAACCTCCAGGTTATAGACAGGCCCCGAGTAGCTTACCCGCTCTATCCTCTGAATTGGGACAGCTACGTAATTTCTTACATTTTTTGCCTTACTCAAAGTTCTTGCAGCCACACTAGCTTGATTATCTTTGAGATAATACAACACCTGCTGTTTCATCCTCTTTACCTGCATATTTTTCTCCGACAAGAGTAGAGCCTGGAGCTGTGAATCAGAATTTACATTTACTATGTGATGCGTACTATCGGCGACCGGCTCTAGAATTTGCTCAGCATCCATGGTTGCTGTGGCTTTTTTCTCCACTCTTGGAAATGGGATTACCAGTTTATGCGTATGGGAAAGGGCCTTAGCTGGCTTCTTCACAACCCTGCCTCGACGGTCGTAGACAACCATTTCATGTGATGGAGTCACCTTTATCGGCGGAGCGTGTGAAGCCTTGATTTTTAGCAAGTCACCGTTGTAATGGTGTTTAAAAACTTTCACCACTCTTACCTTTCTTCCGTCGTAGCTGTAGGTGTGTAGATTATTTGGGAACCTGACAAATCCCCCGCAATGCTGTATCTCATTTCCCGAAGCCTCGAAAATCTCCTCTATCGTGTATAGCCCCTTATCCGTCAATATGACTGTGTATGGGTGGAGGCAGAAGACGCAGCGCATGTTACATGATGTGAAGAATATTGTCCCGCTTCCCTGGGTGCCTCTTATGGGTAGTTCCTCGCCACGGTGGTGAAAATATGTTGAGACGCGTGAGGTTGTGTCGAGCTGGCATGTGCCCAGTTTGGTGGGGTTTGACCTGTCTACCCTGCAGTTCCATCTGCAGAAGTTGCAGTGCCTGACCATCCGCTTAACCAGCTCCACCTTAACGCTTAGAAAGCTGTCCCTGAAGGCCGGCAGCTCAGCCAGCTCAAGGGACCCCTTCTTCACCTGTTCTAACAATTTGTGGAAGCTTTCCGAGAGCTTCTCATGTAAACGCCACAGCTCATCCTCACCCATCTCACGGAAGTCGGGCGGCGCCTCAACCCTCCTGCAGACCAGATACTTTGCGGGCATCTCGTTAACAGCCACTCTGAAATACCAGTCAAGCCTACCCCTAACCTCAGGGACACGCCAGACATCCAGCGACTGGAAACCCATCCAGCTTAAAGTTCACAACAGCGTTTGATAAACTTTATGAACTTGAATTTATACCGCTGCAGATAAATGTATACATCTGTATACATTTTTAGACCCATGATTAAATTACTGTGAAAATGTGTAATATTGAATGGAAGAGGAGAGTTTAAGTCTCTTCAACCGCCGTGACTTCCTAACGGCCTTAGCTGCTGTCGGAACCGCGGCAGCTGTAGGCTCTCTCATTAAACTGCCGCGCGACACGCTTCTAAGCGTACAAGAAAACGTTTTACACACCGGTTATAGCTACCAGTATCCTGAGGACGGTTACGTGGCTTCGACATGTCTCCAATGCCCGGCCGGCTGCGGTATAGCTGTCCGCGTTGTTTCAGGACGTGCCGTAAAAATCGAGGGCAATCCACTACACCCGATCAACAGGGGGTCCATCTGTCCAAAGGCACATTACGGGCTACAGATTGTCTACGACCCAGATAGGGTCAAAGGCCCGATGGTGAGGGCTGGCGAGAGAAGTTCTAAGTTCAGGGAAGTAAGCTGGGGTGAGGCCCTTAAGCTTGTCTCCTCAAGGCTGAAGGAGTTGAGGGATAGAGGCGTACCTGAGAGGTTTGTCTGGCTTGATGGACGTGTAAGGGGAAACATGGGGGACTTTATCTCACGGTTCACAACAAGCTTCGGCACACCAAACCGAATAGGCCACAGCAGCATATGCTCTGATGGGGCGGTCATAGCCCACTACCTCATGCAAGGCGTGAAACACTACTTAGCTTATGACTGGCAAAACACAAACTACATGCTCCTCTTCGGCGCCGGTTTCCTCGAGGCCTGGAGGCCCACGACAAGACTCTTACGCGTATACGGCCATGTCAGGCAGGAGAGACCTGTCAGGGCAAAGATCGTGGTAGTGGAGGTTAGAAGGTCTACTACAGCCTTAAAAGCCGATGAGTGGGTGAGGATAAACCCAGGCACTGACGGGGCCCTCGCCCTAGGAATCGCCCACGTAATAATCAGGGACAAACTTTACGATAGAGAGTTTGTTGGAGAACACACGTATGGGTTTGAGGAGTTTTCAGAGCTTGTGCTCTCAAAGTACCCGCCGGAATGGGCTAGCAAAGTCACCGGTGTCCCTGTTGAGACCATTGAGAGGGTTGCGAGAGAGTTTGCGACGACAAGGCCCGCGATAGCCGCCGGTCAGAGGGGTGCAATGATGCAGCCCAACGGGGTCTTCAACTACATGGCCATACATACCTTGAATGCGTTGGTTGGAAGCCTCGGAAGAAAGGGCGGTGTCATAGTCCAGAAGTCACCACCATTCACACCCTGGCCAAAGATCGAGCTGGACGCAACTGCGGAAGAAGGAATGAGTAAGACCCGTATCGATTTTGCGGGGACGGATAAGTATCCTTTTGCAAAAAATGTCTACCAGCAGGTTCCCGAGAGCATTTTGTCGGAGAAACCATACCCGGTAGAGGTTCTGATGCTGTATTACACAAACCCGCTTCTCTCAGCCCCTAATGTCGCGGTGTGGCGTAGGGCCTTGGATAAAGTGCCATTCATAATTAGCACCTCGCCATTCCTCGACGAAACAACCCAGGAGTACGCGGACGTTATACTCCCAGACCATACATACCTTGAGCGGTGGATGGATGACGTGATATATCCGAGCCTCGGCTATCCAGTGGCCTCGATAAGACAGCCAGCCGTACGCCCCCTATACAACACAGCCAACACGGCCGACGTTCTGCTGGAGCTGGCCCGATTAATCGGCGGCAAGGTTGCAGAGGCGTTTCCGTGGGGTTCCTATGAGGAGGTGATAATGTTCCGGTGGAGGGGGATTTGGGAGAGTAAGAGGGGCCGTGTAGGGCCCAAGCCTGTCAGCGGGATGGCCAGCTTCGACGAATTCTGGTCAGGGGTTTTGAAGTATGGTTTCTGGTACGACCCGCCATACAAGTTCGAGGACTATTCTCACGAGTTCCAGACGAAATCGGGGAAGTTTGAGCTACGGTCAAAGACCTTGGAGACGAAGCTGGCCGAGCTCGCCAAAAAGAAAGCTGAGAAAGAAGGGCTTGCCGCAGAAGAGGCCTACGAAAAGCTGTTGTCGCAGCTGGGGATATCGGCAAGGGGTGTTGAAGCACTCCTTCCACACTATGAACCACCAAGATTTGCTGGGGACAGTAAACAATTCCCACTAACCCTAGTAACCTACAAGACTATAATGCATGCCGAGGGCAGGGGGACAAACACACCTTGGGCCATCGCAGCATACTCCCCATACGCTAGATGGGGTTGGAAGAACTGGGTCGAGATACATCCCGAGAAGGCAGCTGAGCTGGGAATAAAGACAGGTGACATGGTTGTCGTAGAGTCTGTCAACGGAAGACTTGTGGTAGGCGCTGTGGTCAGGGAGACCTCGTCACCTAATGTTGTCGCCATGCCTTTTGGTATAGGACGCACTGCATACGGCCGATGGGCCTCGAAGACGGGGACAAACGTGAATGAGATTTTGGCCGAGGAGCGTGAGTATCTTTCAGGCTCTGCCGGATTCTTCAGCACACGTGTACGGGTCTACAAGGTGGTGAGTGGCTGATGGTAAGGTGGGGCATGGTTATTGATCTGGATAAGTGCACTGCGTGCCAAGCATGTGTTGTAGCTTGCAAGGCTGAGAACAATGTCCCCATAGGCGGTGAGGAAGAGCAGCGTAGTGGGCGGCAAATAGCTTGGATGGACATAGTTGTCAAAAGGCTTGAGGACGGTGAGGCTTTCCTGCCGAGGCCCTGCATGCACTGCGACCAACCGCCGTGCGTCGCTGTCTGCCCCGTAGGAGCAACCTACAGACGTGAAGACGGCATCGTCGACCAGGACTATAACAGATGTATCGGATGTAGGCTCTGCATGGTTGCCTGCCCATACGGCGTAAGATACTTCAACTGGCATGCACCCGAATGGCCCGAAACCTACAGAAACTATCTCAACCCGACTGTGCCGGTAAGGCCTGCGGGAGTTGTCGAGAAATGCACATTCTGCGTCCACCGAATAGAACGGCTTAAACGTGACATACTGTTGAAGAAAGCCCCGCCCGTTGTGTTAAAAGAAGCGGAAAGGGCAGGTAGTCTTGAAGAAGCTATTAGCAACTCCGTCGATGTTTTGATGAGGAGGTTGCTGGAGAAGGACGATGAAGTCGTCGAGAATGAAGACCCATCAAAGTGGGAGGATTTTGACTTCAGGGAGCTTAACTACCTTCCTTCATGTGTAAGAAGCTGCACGGGGAGAGCACTGATTTTCGGAGACCTCGACAACCCTAACAGTATTGTTTACAAGCTTTCGAGAAGCAAGCGTGCCATGAGGCTTTTTGAGGAGCTTGGGACGGAGCCTAAGGTGATTTACCTGAAGGAGGCGAAGTGAGATGGCTGAGACAAGACAGCTATACCTCCCATCACCGTTCACAAAAAGCTCTGCAGCCTTCCTACTCTTCCTGCTGGCGGTTTTAGGGCTTGCGTTTTACGCCTGGATGACACAGCTTAGGGAGGGGCTTGCTGTAACAGGGCTTAACCGCCCCGTCGCATGGGGAGTTTACATGGCGAACTTCGTCTTCTACATCAGTGTAAGCATGTCGGGCACCTTCATCTCCGCCGTCATAAGGCTGCTTAAGCTTGATTGGGGGAAGCCGATAAGCAGGGTGGCTGAGATACTGACTGTCGGGAGCTTGCTGATGGCTGCCCTGAACATACTTTTTGACGTGGGACAACTTTGGCGCGCCCTCCTCTACATACCCGTTTACGGTAGGATACAGTCACCAGTAGGCTGGGACGTAATCGTGCTCCTATTCTACCTGCTTATGAGCCTAGGGTATCTACACCTATCCGTCATCCCCGATGCCGCATTACTTTCGGAGACCGGGAGCAGGCTTTCTAGGATATACAACCTGCTCCGTTATGATTGGGTTGGGGAGGAAAAACAAACCCACCTACTTGAAAACGCCTTGAAGATATTGGGGGTCGTAACAATCCCCGTTGCCATAATGATGCACACGGTCACAGGTTGGATTTTCGGGATAATGAAGTCTGTGCCGACATGGAACGACGCCTTGATGGGGCCATACTTTATCATTGGCGCATTACTCACAGGCATCTCACTTGTCATCCTGACCGCGGCGATAATCCGATGGAGATATCGTTTAGGAGACATAATCACCGACCACAGCTTCACCCAGCTTGCAAAACTTCTCGCAGTCTTCTCACTTGCATACCTTTACTTCTTTATGGCTGAAACGTTCACAGTTAGATACGCTGCGGTTGAAGAGGACATAAAAGTCTCCCAGTATATGTGGCTGGGGCCCTACAGTCCTTTAACATGGTATATGCTGGCGTCGCTCGTCATACCTTCAGTGGTGCTGCTGGTTCCAAGACGCTGCGGTTGAAGAGGACATAAAAGTCTCCCAGTATATGTGGCTGGGGCCCTACAGTCCTTTAACATGGTATATGCTGGCGTCGCTCGTCATACCTTCAGTGGTGCTGCTGGTTCCAAGGCTCAGAACACATAAAACAACTGTGGTGATGGCCGCGGTTGTTCTGCCTGCCATGTGGGTGAAGAGGGTCTTGATAGTTGTACCCGGTCTGTTGAATGAGATGAGACTCCCCACAGTCCAGTCAGCAACCCCATACTACATACCCACCCTTACCGAGGTGTTGCTGACGTTAGGTTCCTTCGCCGGGCTGGCCCTTGTGGTCTTTGTTTTCACCAAGCTCTTTCCACCGGTTCCTGCATGGGAGGTGGATGGGGTCAGGAAGCTGGCAACACGTCCACCCTCAATCTTCTCGTTGAAGAGCGTTTTCCTAGCATGGGCCGTGGGGTTAATGATGTCAGCTGGCTTTGTCTTTGCTTGGAGCTTAGCCACTATTGCTGTGGCAGGGGATCACGCACTCTACATATACGCTGTGAGACCTCAAGAGCTGCAAGTCTTCAGCACACCCCTCATGACAAACACCCCAATGCTAAACCTCCTAGCAATAGTCGTCCTATCAGGGCTGGCTGTGCTGTTCTTCAGGAAAATATTCCACAGAAGATAGCGGGTAGCAGCAGGCTGTTTCTTTGTGCGGATGCACATATATACATACATTTATATCCCTACCGGGGTTTGTATACGCATGGTTCGGGCGTCTTTGGCGGTCGACGCCGAGATAGCGGAGGCGCTTTCAAAACTTGCTGAAGAAAAGCATATGACTCTTTACTCCCTCACAAACCAGATACTTAAAACCTCTCTCGAGCTTATCAGGGAAAACCTCGAGATACAGGACCTCAAAAACCTGCTGACAGCCTATCTGATTCTACGGGACTTGGACGCCGTCGTCCTCCCATCAGACTTCATGGACACCGTAATAGCAGAGCTTTACGCCCGTGACAGGGAGCTTATCCTGAAAAAGTTCAAGCAGCTGGGAAGGGATGTCGCAAAATACCTCAAAGTCCATACAGAGAGCTTTGAAGAACTGCTCCAGCTAGCCCGCACAATAGGCCGCTTCTTCCCGCTGAAAAAGCTTGAAGCCCGCTACATCGCAGGAAAACAATACGAACTCGTGCTCGTAGGCGCCGGCAGCAGAGTGGAGTCAACCCAATGCGTTTACGAGGCGATGAAGGGCATATTAGAGGAATACGGTGTCAAGATCTTGGAGGACGAGGTTGCCAAGGGGCTCATCAAGGCCAAAGTCTCCACTGAGAAGTAAACACAGATGGGTCAACGATGCCTCAAAGCGGCATCTTATTTGTCCGGCCGCCGAACGAAAAGGACGCCGCCCCATCCACTTTCACACAACTCTCTATGCGTGTGTTGGTCTCGGCAAGTGGATAAATTTAGGGCTTAGCAGGCGTATGTGGATGAGACTGGCAGCGCTTTTCTCCGGCGGGAAGGACTCGACATACGCGATATACTCGGCGGGACGTATGGGTCATAGTGTTGAGGTTCTTCTGACATTCATCCCCAGGTCCGTTGACAGCTACCTCTTCCACTACCCCAACATACACCTAACCCCTCTTCAAGCCGAGTCGATGGGTTTGAGGCAGTTGCTTGTGCCTGTGGAGGGCGGTGAGGAGGAGACTTTGGACAGGGCTTTGGGCGAGGTTTCTGGGAGGGTTGACGGGCTTTTGACAGGGGCGCTTGCCAGCAGCTACCAACGCAGCAGGATGGAGAAAGCTGCTGAGAAACACGGCCTCAAGCTTGTCTCACCGCTCTGGGGCCAGGGGCCAGGCCAGCTACTCAGACAAATAGTCTCCGAGGGTTTTCGGGTTATGGTTGTGGCCGTTGCAGCGGCTGGCTTGGGAGAGGAATGGCTTGGACGGGTCATCGACGAGGATGCGGTTCGGGAGCTTGACATCCTAAAGCAGAGGTACGGCGTCCACCCCGCAGGTGAGGGCGGGGAGATGGAGACACTCGTCCTAGACTGCCCCATTTTCAGAAAACGGCTACACCCAAAACGCGTTGAGAAGGTCTGGAAAGGTTACTACGGATACCTTATAGTTCACGAGGCGGAGCTTGTAGAGAAATAACCTTATTCACAGCTTTTTGGCGGGTCTTCAGACCCATTGCAGGCCTCGCTGTATGCTGGCTTCACCGGCATTTTCTGTTGTAGGCTGTCGCTTTTTTCGTAGAGGTTGTGGGGCTGGTATAGGTTTAAATGCAGGATGGTTGGCGCATCCCTTGCAGGGGTGGTTGAATCGATTACGTTGAAGTTCTTGACACGACTCTCCGCGACGGCGCCCAGACTAGAGGTGTAACCTTCACCCTGCACGATAAGCTTACGATAGCTCAGAAGCTCGACGAAGTCGGTGTCGACATTATTGAGGGCGGCTGGCCTGGCTCCAACCCGAAGGACGAGGAGTTTTTCAAAGCTGTTAAGAGGCTCTCGTTCACCCACAGCAGGCTGGGCGCCTTCGGTAGCACGCGGCGGGTCGGTGTGAGGCCTTCGCAGGACCCGTCGTTGAACGCCATACTGGATGCTGATGTCCCTGTCGCCATCATCTTCGGAAAGTCGTGGACGCTTCATGTGCGGGAGGTTCTCCGCTGCAGCCTTGATGAAAACCTCGACATGGTCTCTGATACAGTGGAGTTTTTCAGGGAGCACGGAGTTGAGGTTGTATTCGACGCAGAGCATTTCTTCGACGGCTTCAAGGAAGACCCCGGCTATGCTCTGGAGGTTCTGCGAAGGGCTCGACAGGCAGGTGCGGGGACAATAGTTCTGTGCGACACAAACGGCGGAACATTACCCAACCAGGTGAGCGAGATAGTTAGGACTGTTAGACGCGAGGTCGACGGCCGGCTTGGGATACATACACACAATGACTGCGGCCTGGCCGTTGCCAACAGCCTTGCAGCCGTCTTGGAGGGGGTTCGGCATGTTCAGGGGACGATGGTGGGGCTGGGGGAGAGATGTGGCAACGCTGACCTAACACAGATAATACCCAACCTAGCCCTCAAAATGAATTTCAAGGTCTTGAAGAACCCTGAAGGATTGAAAAAGCTCAAGGAGCTCGCCTACTATGTCTCCGAGGTATCCGGTATTCCGTTGAGCCCGGGATATCCGTTTTTCGGTGTGAACGCCTTCGCCCACAAGGGGGGTGTACATATTGATGCGATGCTGAAGAACCCTAGGACCTATGAGCATGTGGACCCGTCGCTGCTGGGGATGGAGAGGGCTCTCTCTGTCTCTGAGCTGGCGGGGCGGGCGGCGCTCGTAAACCAGGCCGCGAAGCTTGGTTTGTCGCTGACTAAAGAGCAGGCCTCCAGCATATTGGATGAGATAAAGAGGCTTGAGGCTCAGGGCTACCACTTTGAGCCAGCCGACGCCACAGTTTCGCTCCTCATTCTCAAGGCTGTGGGCGTGGATGTTGAGAGGATTAAGGTTAGGACCTGGTGGGTGGAGGTTTTGGACGCTGGACGCGTAACCTCGAGAGCTGTTGTCTCGATGGACATAGACAACGAGGCTGTGACCGAGACCGCTGAGGGGGTTGGCCCGGTTCACGCCCTCGACTCGGCCGTCAGGGCTGCAGTGCTTAAAAAATATCCGCAGCTCTCCTCTACACAGCTAATCAACTACAAGGTATCTGTCATTGATGCGAAAGACGCGACGGCGGCCGCTGTCCGTGTCTTCATCGAGTTTGCGGACGATGGAAACAGGTGGGCTACTACGGGGGTTTCACGCAACATAGTCGAGGCCAGCCTGAAGGCGGTTATAGACGGCTACCTCTATAAGCTGCTGGTCCTAGACCGCTCTAGGACTTTACGTTAACTAGCATATAGCGGCCCATTATGCTCCAGTATTCGACCGACACACCTGGCTCTATCTTTGCCCTCAACCCCTCGTCCTTAGGCAGAGGGACCTCGACTATCTGGAGGTTTTCGTTGTCCATGACCGAGACTGTGTCGGAGGAGATTGCGACGACCTGCCCACTCCTCTTATCCACGATGGGGACCTCAACCCTGTTGTCGGCGGGCCCGACAAGGCTGCGCTTCACCTCGTCGAAGATGCCTATAGCAACCAGCCTCACCTTCGCCGAGCCATGCTTCCCGGGCTTGCTCTTCTCAACCTCCACAATCCTGCAGGGCTCGCCGTCGATGACGATGTTATGACCCTCCTTCAGGGAACCAAGCTCAGCAGGCTTAGTACTCAAACCACCTAAAACCCGAAAACCCAGCTTTTAAAGGCTTCTCACCTCAAAATTAAATCCCTTTCATTGAATCCAGCGAGATGAGGAATAATTCCCGAGTATGTCGAAAAGTTTTGAAAACTTGAGTAAGCCCTAGGCGGCTCGCATGGATTTGAAATCTCAGTAGGTGTTTGGGTAGGGTTTATTTGTGGAGTATGTTTGTATGCTTTCGTTGGACGCGGCGGTTTTTGAGAAGGTCCTCCAGATACTTTTTAGCCGTTACCCCGAGACGTTGAAGCCTCTACATGTCTCGGACGAGAGTCCGTTCAAGGTTCTGGTGGGGGCCCTTCTCTCGCATAGGACTAGGGATGAGAACACCGACAGGGCCTACAGCCAGCTTTTCAGCCGCTACCGGGGCGCCGAGGACCTCGCCAAAGCAAGCGTTAGAGACATCCAGAGACTTATCAGGCCGGTCGGGTTCTACAGGCAGAAGGCCCGCCGCATCAAGGAACTCGCCCGCATAATACTGGAGGAATATGGTGGAAGGGTTCCGGAGAGCCGTGAGGAGTTGATGAAGCTCCCGGGCATCGGCCCAAAGTCAGCCGACATTGTTCTCTCGGCCGTGTTCGGGCGTCCTGAAGTGGCGGTTGACACCCATGTGGAAACTGTTGCCAAGAGACTGGGTCTCGCCGGCGAAGACGCAGGCTATGAGGAGGTCAAAGCAAAGATAACATCGTTGGCCCCACGTGAAGCCCTGCCTTACATCAACATGCTATTCGTCAGATTCGGCCGAGAGATATGCCGCAAGCCGCGGCCAAAATGCGGTATATGCCCCGTTAAGGAATACTGCCGCTACTACAGGGAAGTATTCAGAGACCGAGCTCCTCCAGCTTAGCTAGAACCTCGCCGTCATGGCCCTCGGCGTGAACCTTGTGGTAGGCCGCCCTAATGACGCCTTTTTCATCTATGATGAATGTTTTACGCAGTGCCCTGCCTTTTTCCTCGCTGTAGGCGTTGTAGAGAGATGCAACCTTACCACCGATGTCGGAGAGCAGAGTGAAGTTTAGGTTATATTTCTTGATGAATTTCTTATGGGACTCTGGCCCGTCGACGCTGACGCCGACCACGTTAACCCCGCGCGCCTTCAGCTTGGGCAGCGAGTCCCTGAACCCGCAGGCCTCGGTTGTGCAGCCCGGTGTGTCGTCTTTTGGGTAGAAGTAGAGGACGAGTGCTTTATGTCCCGCTAGGAGGTCTCTGAGGCTGTGTTTCCTCCCCTCTGCGTCGGGGAGTACGAAGTCGGGGGCCCTGTCGCCGGCCTCAGGCTTCATCTCAGCATCTTTTTGCTGAGAAAGAGTGTCCGCATCCACAGGTTGAGGCTACGTTGGGGTTGTTTATCGAAAACCCTGAACCCATCACGTCCTCGACGTAGTCGATCTCGCTGCCTTCAAGGAATGGGGCGCTGAAGGAGTCCACCACAACCTTGACGCCGTGGGCCTCAACAACCACGTCGTCCTCATAGACGTTGTCGTCAAGGGCCATCCCATACCTGTAGCCCGCGCAGCCGCCGCCCGTAATGTATATCCTGAGGGCGAGGTTGCTGTTCTCCTCCGACTTGATAAGCTCGGCAATCTTCTTGGCAGCCCTTTCCGTCAGCTTTAGGTCAAACGTCTTGGAAACCGTCTCCATGCCAACTCACAAACCTCTGTCTGTAATAAGGTTTTCCAACCTACATCTCAATCACACGCCTTACGGGGGGCGAGTTTTTACGCGAAACCCATGGACTCCCGTAGATGTAGAACCTCAGCAGCCTGTTCACGTCCCTCGTCACACCAATACGCCGTGTGACCGCAACTCTCCCAACCCTATAGCAGTCATCCTCAAACCAAATGCGGTCTGAGCTGCAGAGGTCGAGGCCGTCATATGACCTATCTATTCCCAGGGTTTTGCAGAGCCTGCCGGGCCCGTCAAGCCTGCCGTCAACAGGCTGCAACGGCTCCAGCGCCCTTATGAGAACCGCCTCACCCCCGCCCCTGACCACGTTCATGCAGAAATGGGTGTGCACCATGTAGACGTAGAGTGTTCCAGGCGGGCCGAACATGCTGCGGTTCCGCGGCGTCATCCCCCTATAGGCGTGGTTGGCCCTGTCGTTTTTCACATACGCTTCATCCTCCACGACCCTGCAACGCCTCCCGCCGACGACAAGGACCTTTCCCAGCAGGGCAATAGCCAGCTCAACCGTGTCACGGTCATAGAACGGGCGCTGAAGCCTCAAGACAACCACCCCCTGTCAGAACCCGTCCAAAGTCTTCTGCCTCGGAAAACCTCTGAGACTTTCAGCCAGCTCCCTCGCCGCCGCAACATCCTTGAAGAAAACAGGCTTGTTGCCGGGGTTGTAGAGTGCGGCCGCAGGGTGAAATGTGCAGAAGAATACACGCCCACCCTTAGTGAATGCCCTACCCCTTACAGCTGTCACAGAGCCTATTCCTAGTAGGGTTTTGACGGCGACCGCGCCGAGAAGCAGCACAACCCTGGGGTTGACGGCCTCCATCTGTCTGCGGAGATATTTCTCGACACATATCTTGCTCTCCTCCGGTGTTGGCTCCCTGTTGCCCGGCGGCCTGCACTTGACGACGTTCGTTATGTATACATCCTCACGCCTAAGCCCTGCGTTTGCCAAGGCCTCTGTCAACAACCTGCCCGCCCTGCCCACAAAAGGCCTACCCTGCAAATCCTCCTCCTCACCCGGGCCCTCACCCACAACCATGATCTCCGCCGACGGGTTACCCTCACCGGGGACAGCGTTACGCCTCCTCTCCCAGAGAGGACATAGCCTGCATACACGAACCTCCCCGGCAACCTCCTCCAACACTTCAGCAGAACCCATAGCAGGCCCCCACATAAAACCTACCGGCAATCGGCCAAAGAAGTTTTATATGTTCTAGGAGCTGTGCGAGGGCTTTGTCAACACCTTCTGCGAAGACAGTGACCGAACAGTCCTTCTTGTTTTTAACGTAACATGTGAAGCCCGGCTCCTGCGCCATGTCAAGCACCTGCCACCTGCATCCAACCCTCTGCACCCTCCCCCTGATGGTTGCCTTCAATCAACTAGTTTGTGTGAATGGTGTAAATTAAGGCTTAAGCGTGGGAAAGTTATGTTCCTACATCTTCAGCCCCATCCACAATTTATCTGCCGCCGGCTACTCATATCTAGTATAGTTTTGATAAACTATATTAAGACATTCTTTTCAGATTCCAATACAAATTGAGATGTCTCTCGTAGGATTTATCACCTACCGACTGGTTCAGAGCATTCCAGTTCTTCTAGGTGTCGCATTTTTCATCTTCTTCATGCTGCGTGTTCTCCCCGGAGATCCAGCGCTCTACATAGCCGGCCCGGAAGCAACAGCCGAGCGTGTTCAAGAGATTCGAGTGCAGCTAGGCCTAGACAAACCGCTACACGAACAGCTTTTGCGTTTTCTATTTGACCTGCTGCAGGGCAACCTCGGGTTCAGCACTAGAACTGGTCGACCTGTAGTGGCCGAGGTTCTGGATAGGCTTCCATTCACACTGGCTCTTGCTGTCATAGCAGAGACTATTGCAATCGTGCTAGGGATTGTAGCAGGCATTGTTGCAGCCGTTAGGCAAGGAAGCATTATCAGCAACGTGGTGACGGTTGTTTCGCTTTTCGGCGTCTCGATGCCCGTCTACTGGCAGGGGCTTATGCTTATATTGATTTTTTCGGTAACCTTAAAGCTGCTTCCTGCTGGGGGAACAGGGACACTGGCGCACTTCGTTATGCCATCGCTGGTGCTGGCTTTTTTGTTGATGGCGAACATTATGCGTATTACAAAGACTTCGATGCTTGAAGTGTTAAACCAAAACTATGTAAGAACGGCTAGAGCTAAAGGGCTTAGGGAGAGGTTGGTCTTATACCGACATGCACTGAAAAACGCGCTCATACCAGTGGTGACCATCTCAGGGCTGCAGTTTGGCTCCCTTCTAGGCGGAGCTGTCCTGACCGAGACGGTCTTTGCTTGGCCAGGAATGGGTAGACTTATAGTTGACGCGATACTGGCACGTGACTACCCATTAGTTCAAGGAGCCATCCTAATCTTTGCATTGCTTTTCATCGTTGTTAATATCGCCATAGATGTACTCTACGCATATATCGATCCAAGAGTGCGTGAGGTCTTTTGGGCAGTCAGACAGTAACAATAAGATCTGCTAAACGGTCACGGCTCCGGGTTGCGTGGGTTAAGTTCAGCTCCAACCGTGCGGCGTTTATAGGTTTGGTGGTTTTATTGACGCTGGCAGTATTAGCGGTTTTAACACCATTCCTGTCACTTGATGACCCGCTGAAAGCTAACTTGGCAAGGGCGCTAGAACCTCCATCTCCCCGAAACATTCTTGGGACCGACGAGCTGGGGCGTGACATCCTGAGTAGACTGTTGCACGGCATACCTGTGTCACTGGGAATAGCGCTTCTCTCAGTGGCTCTGGGCGCATCGGTAGGTGTTCCCTTGGGACTTGTCTCTGGTTATTTCAGCGGCAGGGTAGACAGCATCATTCAGCGGATAACAGACATCATGCTGGCCTTTCCACCAATACTCCTTGCCTTAGCACTCGTTGCAGCCATCGGTGTCGGTATACAGAACGTTATCATTGCAGTAGGGATTAGCACGATACCTGTTTACGTCAAGCTAACGAGAGGGCAGGTGCTTGCCCTACGGGAGGAGGAGTTCATAAAGGCGGCCGTCCTGCTCGGGCTAAGTTCGTGGCGCATAATGTGGAAATACATAATGCCGAATGTTGTTCCGGTTATTATCGTACAGTCGACGTATTATCTTGGATTTACTATCCTCACAGCATCTGGTCTGGGGTTCCTTGGACTGGGCGTTCAACCACCTACACCGGAGTGGGGCGCCATGCTGGGCAGCGGCCGGACATACATCTTCTCCTCACCGCATGTCAGCGTTTTCCCCGGGCTGATGATTTTCCTGTCAGTTATCGCTTTCAACCTATTGGGGGACGGCCTACGGGACGCACTCGACCCACGGACACAGCTGCGCCTGAAGACTAGAGGGTAGAACAATATGGGCGATATTGTGCTTGAAGTTGTTGATTTGAAAACCTATTACTACACCTCTGAAGGGGTTGTAAAAGCTGTTGATGGCGTCAGCTTCACTGTGGAAAGAGGGAAGTGTGTCGCAATAGTGGGAGAATCTGGGAGCGGTAAGTCCACCATCGCTGCATCAATTCTCGGACTCGTAACTCCACCAGGTAAGGTTGTCGGGGGGAAGATTATGCTCGAAGGCGAGAACCTTCTCAATAAAACAGCGGAAGAGATGAGAAGGCTAAGGGGAGCCGAAATCGCCATCGTGTTTCAAGATCCTATGAGTTCGCTGAACCCTCTTTTCACCGCGGGGTTTCAAGTGGCTGAAGTATTGATTGAACATAGAGCGATGACGCTTAGGGAGGCTGCTGGGAGAGTCGTTGAGCTCTTCCAACATGTGCAAATACCCGACCCACATCGTGTTTACTCAAGCTACCCGCATGAGCTGAGTGGCGGCATGAGGCAGAGGGTTATGATAGCAATGTCGTTGGCATGCAGACCAAAACTGCTGATTGCCGATGAACCAACTTCAGCCCTTGATGTTACAATACAGGCACAAATCTTAGATTTGTTAAGAGATATTAAGGAAAAACTTGGGACAGCCATCCTCTTCATCACCCATGACCTAGGACTTGTTCCGCAAATTGCAGATGAAGTAGTGGTGATGTATGCGGGAAAAATAGTGGAGAAAGGCCCTGTTAAGGAGGTTTTCACCAAACCACACCACCCCTATACCGAGGCCTTGCTTGGTTGCTACCCAAGAATAAGAAAAGGGTCTCTGGCCACAATACGAGGAGGTGTACCGAGCCTCATCAACCCCCCAACGGGATGTAGGTTTCACCCACGATGTGACCGCGCGTTTACCCGATGCCCAGCAGAGGAACCCGAGTTTATTGAGGTCACGGCAAACCACTGGACCGCCTGCCACCTATATACGAACGCGGAGGAGAAGCGGAATGGAGCTGGGTCGGCAAATTCTTCTTGAGGCTGAGGGTGTAAAGAAGTATTTTCCAGTAAGGGCGGGGACATTTCTAAGGACTGTCGGCCAGGTTAAGGCCGTGGATGGGGTGGACCTGCAGATTTTTGAAGGTGAAACCTTGGCACTTGTGGGTGAGTCGGGATGTGGAAAAACCACTCTTGGCAGGATTATGATCGGGCTGCTACGTCCTACGCAGGGGGTTGTCAAATACCGTGGCAGCGTTTTGGTTGACCCACGCTCCACTAATATAGATAGGGGTACACGGCTTAAACTGCAGATGATCTTTCAAAATCCCGACTCAAGCCTCAACCCTAGAATGACGGTGAAAGAGACAATAAGCGAGGCTCTTCAAGCTAGGTTTGGAAAACTGGAGCGAGAGCATCTAGATGATAAACTTATAAATCTAATTGAAAGTGTGGAATTAACCCCGGACCATCTCACAAGATACCCGCATGAGCTGAGCGGTGGCGAGAAGCAACGTGTCAGTATAGCCAGGGCACTTGCATGCCAGCCTGAGCTGATAATTGCGGATGAACCTGTTTCAGCCTTAGATGTTTCGATAAGGGCTGCAATCATCAACCTTCTAAATAGACTACAGCAACGCTACAACCTGACATATTTGTTCATCACACATAGTTTGGACCTCGTATGGCATCTCAGCGACAGAGTTGCCGTCATGTACCTTGGCAAGATTGTAGAACTCGCTCCAACTGAAGAACTCTTCTCCAACCCACTACACCCCTACACGGAAATGCTACTCTCCTCGCTTCCACTTCTAGGTTTTAACTCGGAACGCCAGCGGATCAAGCCACGGGGTGAACCGCCAAGCCCGCTTAACCCCCCCACTGGATGTGCTTTCCACCCACGCTGCCCGTATGCTATTGGTCGCTGCAGCACCGAGGAGCCCCGGCTGGCTAGAGTTAAAGAAAACCATTGGGTTTCCTGCCATCTAAGAACATAAGAATGCTTGTTAAAGCTTGTAAACGGAATAAGTGAATTGAAACCATGGGTCTAATGGATATTCTCAGCTAAAAGATATGTGTGATCCCCTATGATTATATTTGATTCCATCTTTCAGCATGTCTCCTCATGACCCGCAGAGCGTTTTCACCCGCAAGCTTCCGCACACTCTTCTCAGGAAGACCCATGTCACACAGTATTTGCCAAAGGTTAAAGATTTTGTCTATGCTTTCAAGGCCTTGCGGCGGCTCAATGTCTATGAGGCCGAAGAAATCCGTTCCTAGTGCTAGTACGTCATCTCCGAAACGTTCATAGACTGCGAGGATGTGGTTTGCCAACTCCCGTATGGTTGTGTTGTTTTTCGGAGAGATGGTTGTAGGAATAAGGGTGAAGCCGAGAAGGCCGCCGGTGGAGGCTAGTGCCTCTATTGTTTGGTCGTCAACGTTACGCTTGTGGCTGTGGACGCCGGAGTAGTTAGCGTGGCTTATTATGGCTGGGAGCCGTGAGACGGCGCATGCATCCAGTACCGTCCTCTTGCTTGCATGTGCAAGGTCAACGATGACGCCAAGCTGGTTGCAAAGTTCAATCAGCTCCTCTCCTTCACCCGTGAGACCATAGTCTTTCCTCGACATACATGAGGCGGCGTACCGAGTATCATAGTTCCAAGTCAGTTGGAGGCTTCTCAGCCCAAGCTTGTAGAATAATTCAATATCCTCGATTTCCTCAACGGCTTCCGAGCCTTCTAGGGCTATGAGGAAATAAACCCTACTCTGTTCTTGCACACGCTCTAGCTGCTGTTTGCTCAACAAAAGCTCCAGATCCTTAGGATGCTGCTTAACTAGCCTATGGTATATTTTCAGATGTTCAAGGACCAGCGGGAGAACAGCTCTGGTTGTAAGTGCGCGAGAGCTGAAGCCATATCCTGAGGTCAGCTGCGAAGCGATGCGTGGATTATAGGTCGAAGGAAGTGGGAAGATTGAAGAAAAAACTACAGAGGTCTTGGCTCTTTGATACTTAGGAATATCCGCATGACGTCCTTGAATGTCAACTCCTAGGTCGGCCACCGGGAAATCAAGTCCTGCACCCCCTGCAAGATAGTATGAGACATCCTCATGCAAATCTACCAGAGGACCGATATTGGCCGGCATCTACACCTAAACCTTCCCCTGTAGAATGTAGCTAAAATAAAAATATAGGGTTTTAGGGGTTGTGCCGCTTAGGATGCTTTAACGTAGGTGAACCAGAACATTTCGTTTGTTGCTACGACTAGGTCTTTGAGGTTGGCTTTGGCCGCTATGAAGTATTTCTGCACGTGCAGGAATATCCACGGTGCATCATCCCAGATCAGTTTACTGGCTTCGACGTAAAGCTGGGTCCTTTTCGCTTCATCTACCGTTGCCGCGGCTTGGTCGAGGAGCTCGTCGACGCGGGTATTCTTGTAGAACGCCGGTGCAAGCCCTTTATCAGGCCATTGGCTTGAATGGAACTGACCTACAAGCTGTGGGTGGGGGTCGTAAAGCCAGTAACCCCAGCCGAGAAGAACGGCTTGGTGCGACTGAACCTGCTCATCAAGCGGCTTCCTGGTAAGCTGCACGAATGTCGGCCAGTCTGTAGTCTTCAGTTCTACCTCAACCCCTACATCTCTGAGATAGGACTGGACTGCTTCAGCTATCTGCTTGTCTTGAATATATCTACCCACTGGATGTATTATGGTCATCTTGAAACCGTTAGGATATCCTGCTTCGGCTAGGAGCTGCTTGGCTTTCTGCGGGTTATATTCGTAAAAACCTATCCTTGTGTTCTTTATGAGAAATTCCGGCAGCGGAGCAACCGCCGGTGTGGCCAGCCCAAAAACTACCTTCTCAACGATTGCCTGCTTATCTACCGCATAGTTTAGCGCCTGTCTAACTCGCACATCTTTCAGCGGCCCCCATTGCGTGTTGAGCGCGATAAAGATAATACGTTGGGTCGGCGGTGTGTACACCTTGACAGCAGGGTCTGCCGTGAGCTTTGGTAGGTCTGAAGCCGGTGGAAGGACAGCTACATCTACATCTCCAGCTAAAAGCGCTGCTTCACGGGTTCCAGCCTCTGGCATGAACCTTATAACCACGCGCTTTACTGTGGCCTTCTCACCCCAGTAGTCGTCAAACCTCTCTAACACCAAGCTCTCACCCCTTTTCCAGCTGACGAATTTAAATGGCCCAGTTCCTGCGGGGACCTCTATAAGATCTGTACCATACTTCTGTAAAGCCAATGGTGAAACAATTGCCGAATGTGTGCTTGCAAGCCCCCTAAGAAATGGAGCGAATGGTTGTTTAAGCTTGAATGTTACCGTATATTGGTCTACGACCTTAACTTCCTCGATTAATGTGTGTCCTACCACACCTCTTTGCGGCGATCTTGTTTTTGGATTCAATAACCTGTCAAAGGTGGCTTTGACCGCGTTTGCGTCGAAACTAGCGCCGTCATGGAACTTAACATTCTTCCTAAGGAAGAATGTGTACGTAAGGCCGTCGCTAGACACTTCCCACCTCTCAGCCAGTTGCGGTTTAATATCGCCCATGGGGTCCTCTACCCTGACCAGGTTTTCATACATATGTGATACAAGGTTCGCCACAAGCGTTGTTGTTTGGGCGGCGGGATCTAGCGTGTCAGGCTCGATACCTATTGCAATTTTTAGCTCCTCCAGCCCTCGCGGTGTTGCTGCCATCTGTGTTAGGTAAAACGCCGCTATACCGCCCCCGACTATTACTATTGCTGCCACTACGACTGCAACCAGCTTGGTTACAGCCCTTTTTGACAGCATTTTCGACAGTTATGCTGACAGAGTTGTTGCTTATAAATTTTTATTCCAACCGAATCAATTACTCGGCTGCGCTTAATATTTAATATCTTCACAACGGGTGTTCAGCTTGTATGGCAGCCGATGAACGACTGTCGACGGGGAACCCCAAGCTTGACGAGATGCTGGGTGGAGGGTTCATCAAGGGACGCACATACCTCGTCACAGGGGAGACGGGTGTGGGTAAGACAATCCTCTCGCTCCAGTTCCTGCTTAACGGTTTGACGCGGAACGAGACATGTGTCTACGTAACCATCGACGAGCGCATAGAGGGTGTTTTGAGGGGTGCCGAGTCGCTGGGCTGGAATTTCTGGGCCTTTATGGAGGCGGGGCGTTTCATACCTCTTGAGCTGAGGCTTTACGCATCGGAGGCGCGGAAATACGGTAAGGAGAGCAGGGCATTCGTCGACGCAATCTACAACGCCACCAGGGGGAGGAGGTTCTCAAGGCTTGTCCTCGACCCCGTCTCAGCGCTAGCCCAAGGAGCTAAAGACGAGTTCTACGTCCGCGAATACCTCCGTGAAATTATCACAATGATCGAGGAAAGGTTTGGTGTGACGACTTTGATGACGACCGACATACCGACCGGCTCCAAGAGGATGAGCAGGTTTATGCTTGAGGAGTTTCTGGCCTCGGGCGTCATCGTCCTAGGGGTCAGGCAGGTGGGCGGCAGGCTTGTCCGCACGATCTACGTGAGAAAGATGAGGTGGTCGAGCATGGATTCAACGATGTACGTCTTCGTAATAGAGCCTGAGAAAGGCATAGTTATCGGCGAACCCTTCGACGAATTCGTCCAAAGACTTAACACAACACAGTACAACGTCCAGCAGGGAAACATCTAACACCCCCAGCATCACACATTCCAATCACAGAGAGATCTTGCAGCAAAGCCTTGAAAGCTCTTCTCTGGGGTGTTGGAAAACCCGCCTTCAGCCACAGTCCGATAAAACTTGTGGATAAAGTGTTTGAGGTTAGCGGCGGGCGTGTTGAATGGGTTGCGGATAACTGCATGAGGCTTGATAAATACTACACCGCTACACGGTACCCTGATGTTTGGAAGTGGGAAGGCTGAGGAGGCTTTGGATAGAGCTGCCAAGGTTATTTAATGGGTGAAAGCCGTTTGGGCATCGTTGAGCAGAGACGGCTGATGCGTGAAGAAGCCATCCGGACGGCCCGAGGGTTTGCCGAGAGAGTCAAGGCATGTTTTGAAAAGGTTTCCGCAGTCTTGATCGGCTCCTACGCCCGCGGAGACTTTAACGAATGGAGCGATGTTGACGTTCTCATCGTTGTGGAAAAAGCCCCTGGCAATCCTTTGGAGAGGATGGACTGTCTTCTGGAGAGATGTCCGCCGCCCGCCGGTGTTGAGTCCATAATACTAAGCTTGAGCGAGTTCATGAGGCAAAAGCATCTAGCTACACCCCTATATACGGAGGCGTGCGGCCAAGGAGTAGTTCTTGTTGACGACCTCGGACTTTTCCCACCTAGTTGTGCATAAATCCAACCGATGTAGCATGCATATGTGGCCGAGCTGGGGCTGGAAGAGTATCGTGCAAGCCTTTTGAAAGAGGTGGAGCGGGTTTACGGCGTTGCCTCCGAGTATAGGAGGCGGACCAACGACCCGCTGCCCTACGTGGAGACTGTTTTCGCGGACAGGATTGAGGAGAGGGTTGAGCTGCTCGTCGGCCCTCCGGGGATTGCTGAGAAGATAAAGGGGCTTAGAGGTAGGCTCTCCGGCATAGGCCTCGCCTTCAAGCTCAGCGAGGAGATAATCTACTCCAACATAGGCGCGGAGCCTGAGGAGGTTCTTAAACAGGCAATATGCACATCCCTAGCTATCCTAACTCCTCCATGCATCACCGCAGCCCCCTCCGAAGGCATTTCGCACGTCAGGGTCAAGGATAACGACGACGGCAGCAAGTATCTGGCGGTGTACTTTGCGGGCCCCATAAGGGCGGCTGGGGGTACGGAGCTGGCCACAGTGGTTGTGCTGGCCGACTATGTGAGGAGGCTTTACGGCCTAGACAGGTTCAAGCCGCGGGAGGAGGAGGTTAGACGTTTCGTCGAGGAGCTGAGAACATACATAAGACAGGTCGGAAGGTTCCAGTACAACGTACCCGACCGCCTCATAGCCTACGCGTACAGGATGACACCAGTCGAGATCACCGGCGTCGCAACAGATGATATCCTTGTTTCATCACACCGCGACCTTGAGAGGGTTGAGACAAACTATCTCAGGGGTGGGGCGCTCAGGGTTGTGAACGACGGGATAGTCGGGCGGGCTAAGAAGGTCCTGAACATCGTGAGGTCTCTGGGAATATCTGGCTGGGATTGGATTGAGGAGCTTGCCGCGGCATCCTTAACACAGGACGAGGAGGAAGAGCGGGCTCTGGAGGTTATAGGGGGACGGCCGGTCTTCTCCCTCTCAAACACCTTCGGCGGCTTCAGGATAAGATATGGAAGAGCATTCGCCACCGGGATGGCGGCGTTCGGCCTCCACCCCATGAGCATGAAAGTCCTCAAAGGCTATGTGGTGACGGGGACGCAGCTTAAGACAGACTTCCCTGGAAAGGGGGGAATAGTCACGCCCGTGGACACCATCGAGCCACCAGTCGTAAAAACGGTGGACGGAGACGTATACAGAGTTTCGACAGAAGATGTCTACACGGCTGTTGCGGACAAGATTGACCAAGTGCTGTTTCTAGGAGACATACTTGTCTCCGTGGGCGACTGTGTCGAGAACAACGTAAAGCTCAGACCCGCCGGGTATTGTGAAGAGTGGTGGAGGAACGACCTAGCTTCAAAGGTTTTGGAGACGGGGTTGGAGAGGTTTGCCAGTGAGACGGGCGTACCTGTCAGGACGATTGTCAGACTCCTTGAAGACCCGTTGAGAACAATGCCTACTGTTGATGAAGCCTTGAGGCTAAGCCGTAAAGCCCGCGTCCCCCTACACCCGAAATATCTCTACTTCTGGCGGAATATCAAGCCAGGGGATATTCGGCTGCTGAGGGATTGGATGTCTCAGGAACCGGTCCTCCTAGACGGATGGGCTGCTATGCCGTTAACACAACCCGTGAAGGAAAAGCTCGAAGCGCTCCTCGTTGAGCACCGGGTGCGGCAGGACAGAATTCTCCTCAGCTATGAAAACTACTTGGTGTTACGTGAACTGCTTAGACCAGGCGAGCCGTTCGAGCCGGACCCCTCCGTCGATACTTTGGAGAACCTTAGGAGGCTTTCGGGGATTGATGTCAGGGATAAGGTTGGGTCGAGCCTGACAGCCCGTATGGGGAGGCCTGAGAAGGCTGGGCCGAGACGTATGAGCCCGTCCGTGCATTTCCTCTTCCCGGTAGGGCTTGCGGGCGGGTCTCTCAGAGACCTCTCCGATCTTGATGTTGTGGCGGCTGAGTTGGTTAGGAGACGCTGCGTGGGCTGCGGGTATGAGGGCTGGGAGGTTGTTTGCCGAAGATGCGGCGGCCACACCGTCCTATTAGGAGTCTGTGAAAGATGTAGAGCGGAATACCAGGACAAAGTTGTCGAGACCTGCAGCAGGTGCGGCGGCCGCGTCTCATACTCATCAACACAGCGCGCCGAAATTAAGGAGGAGATTTCGAAAGCCCTGCGTAAAATAGGTGAGGCTGCGCCGCCTAGGCTGAGCGGGGTCAGGGGTTTGACAAGCTTCACAAAGACTCCTGAAACAGTCTTGAAAGGTATTTTGCGGGCTAGGTACGGGCTTACGGTTTACAAGGACGGCACAGTTCGTTTCGACGCAACAAACGCCCCCCTAACACATTTCACCCCCTCAATGATAGGCATGAAAGTAGAACGCCTCAGAGCCCTCGGATACACACACGACGTCAAAGGAGACCCTCTTGCATCGGAAAACCAAGTATGTGAGCTGAAGCTGCAGGACATAATCCTCTCCAGAAAGGCTGCCGAGCACCTTCTGAAAGTCTCACGCTTTGTCGATGACCTGCTCCAGCATGGAGCGGGGATGGAAAGGCTTTACAAGCTGGAGAGGCCCGAGGACCTTATAGGACACCTAGTCGTGGGGCTCTCACCCCACACATACGTAGGTGTTGTGGGGCGGGTTATAGGATTCGTCGACGCAGAGGTAAACTTCGCGCATCCAGCTTTCCATGCGGCGAAGAGGAGGGACTGCGACGGGGACGAGGACAGCGTCATGCTGCTCGCCGACGTGTTGATGAATTTTTCAAGGCTTTACATACCGGATAGAATAGGCGGAAAAATGGACACACCTCTGCTTATCACACGCATCGTTTACCCTGAAGAGGTTGACGAGCAGGCCCACAACGTTGACATATGGTGGACAATACCGGCGGAGTTCTACAGAGAGGCCCTACGGGGTTCGAAGATAGATTCCGTTAAAGGCCTTGTCAGGACATTGGGGGACGACCTGTCAGCAGGTACGCAGGGCGTCGGGGCGGGCTACACGCATCCACAGAGCAGGCTAACTGTGGCGGGCATAGTCTCCGCCTACAAATCGCTTGAGACCATGATGGACAAGATATATGGGCAGCTGGAGCTGATGGACAGGCTGGCCGGTGTCAGAGACTCGGCGCTGGTCGACAGCATCGTCTCCTCACACATACTGCCCGACATAATCGGAAACGTCAGAGCCTTCATGGTTCAGAACTTCAGATGTAAGAAGTGTAACAGGAAATTCAGGAGGCTGCCGCTGAGCGGGAGATGTCCGAGCTGCCAGCAGGAGCTCTCACTAACGGTCTTCCGCGGCGCCGTCGAGAAATATCTCGAGCTTGCTAGGGAGATTGCCGTCCAACGCCTCCGCAACCCATACCTTAAGGAGAGGACGATGGCGGCTGTTGAAACTGTACTAGACCTTTTCACGCCCTCGAAGAAGACAGGGCCGCAGACTGTTCAGACAAGGCTCGACGCTTTTACGTCGGATGCGGCATGATAAACCCTAAAGCGTATTTGACCCGTGTTAAGAACGTCAGGAGGGGGTTGGAGGCGCGGTCGAAGCTTGTAGAAGCGCTGTCTGCGAAAGGGTTAACAATTCAAGACCTCTGTAAGGCTGTAAACATGCGGCCGGGGAAGGCGCGTTACCATCTGCAAAACATGATGAAGGACGGTATTGTGAAGAAGAGAAGGAGCGGTAGGAGGGTTATCTGGGAGCTGACGGGGACTGGTCAAGCATCCATAGAGGAAGTCGTCTAGACCGGCGCTAGGGCCCTCAAAATGGTTACAACAGCTATCAAGGCAGCGGACAGCCCGATAACTATTTCAGGCCTCACCTTGATACCTTTCGACTCTTCCTCAAAAAACCTCAGAAGCCCGGCTCCACTAGCCGGCATAGGGGCTTCCTTACGCTTCCTTGCACTCATCCCGAAAACTTTTAAACAGTGCCCTGTAATAAGTCTTGCACAGCAACGTCTTCAAGAGGTCTGGCGTCGAAGCCACGCCTCCTTAGGAAAGATGTGAAAACCCTGCTGTATCCATGGACTGCGAAAACCTTCTTCGGCCCGACATCCTCAACGAATGATAGGAGTTGCTTAAAGTCGGCGTGGCCGCTGAGTGGGAAGGCTGCGTCAAACCCGCGGTAACCGTATTTTAGCGACCATCCCGTTGCCACAGCCCATTTAACCCTCCTATGTGTCGGAACGGTTCTTACTTGGCTGTCGATGTACACGCATTTACCTGTGGCGAGCAAACGCCTCCCCTCAGCAGAGCGGGTTGTGTGAAACTCAAGCTTCTCACCTTGCTCCACATATGTTTTCGAGGCTTTCGAAACCACCGGCCCCGTGACTACTGGTAGTGTGGTGTAGGTGTTGAATAGCTTGACCAGCTCCTGGGATTTTCCGATGCTGTATGCTTTGAACGCCGGTATAGCGCCGGAGGAGACTGTGGATGTTGCCCAGCGGAGTATTTCAGCGTAGATACGGCTGCGCGATGGAAAGATAAAATCGGGGTGACCGTACGTGCATTCGATGACGAGTACCTCGGCCTCCACAGGCTCGGCGGGCTTCGTCGTCAATGTCTCAGCCGTGTTGATGTCTCCCGTATAGAGCAGGTCGAGCCCATCCGCTTCAACGTGGAACATGGATGAGCCGAGGACGTGTCCAGCGTTGTGGGGCGTGATCTTGAGCCCTCGGTGTTTAAGCGGCTCGCCATACTCCAGTGTTTTAAAACGTGCCTCCATGTCCCAGACACCGCGCATCAAGGCCGCCGTCCCCGCGGTCGAGACAACCAAGCCTCCACCGGAGACGTGGTCGGAGTGTGCGTGGGAAACACAGCGCATACCACGTTTCGAGTCCGGGAACGCCGAGTCAAACAGGATGGCGGTGCCTCCGTAAGATAGCTTAATCATCTAAACTGCTTTGAAGGCGGTGTGTTATAAGAATGTAGTTCTCGGCAGGTGACATACAACTTATCCCCCGTTATCTCGCCGGATTTAATGGAGTTCTTATGGAGAAATGCCGTAAAAAAAGATTAAATATTGGCTAATTAACAATAACGGACTTGTTGATGAGGTGGAAAAACATGGCGAAAACCGGATTCGCGGCCCGCGGGCGAACACAGCCATACGCTAGGCCTGCCTACGGCACGGTGGTGGCTAAATGAGCGTAGACGCTGGCGATACAGCATGGGTACTTGTCTCGGCCGCCCTTGTCATGCTGATGACCCCGGGACTCGGCTTCTTCTACGCGGGATTGTCGAGGAGGAAGAACGTAATCAACCTGCTGACGCAGTGCTTTATCTCAGTAGCGGTTGTCACGGTTGTTTGGACGCTCTGGGGATATAGCCTAGCCTTCGGCCCGGATGCAGGAGGATACGGCGGCGGGCAAGGTTGTCGACATAATGAGGGTGGCTGCGACAACGGGCGAAGTCGGTGACGGTAAAATCTTCATCACACCTGTAGAGGAGGCGGTGAGGATAAGGACGGGTGAAAAAGGCGAAGAAGCACTCAAGTGAGATGCAATACGAAACTAGACAACCTGGAAAGCGAGGGCTAGAAACCGGATTATGAAGGCTATCAACCCTATTATCGCAAGCCCCAGCAACGTTATCCTCAAAGTGATGGAGTACTCCCTGCCCGAAGGCTTCCTAGCCATCTTCAACAGGGTTACCGTGTTTTTGAGAAAGCTAACCAAGCCCATACCTCTAGTAACTGGTGTAATGAAGTATTTAGCTGTGCCTACTTCAAACTCTTTTTACCCGATAGGAGAAATGCTAGCAGCGCTGCCTCGGTGTGCATCCTGTTCTCCGCCTGGTCGTAGATGATGGACTGCGGCCCGTAGGCAACCTCCGGCGTAACCTCCATGTTGAGCTGCATCGGCATACAGTGCATGAACTTAGCGGTCGGCTTGGCCTTGGACATCAGCTTGGCGTTCACCTGGTATTTGGGTAGGAAGGCTTCAAGCCTTCTCGCACGCTCCTCCTCCATCCCCATCGAGACAAACACATCAGTGTAGACAAAGTCAGCGTCCTTTACAGCCTCCTCAGGCTCGGTCGTCAACGAAACCACGCCGCCCACATCGGCCGCAACACGCCGCGCCTTCTCCACCTCCTCCGCGGGGGGTCTGTACTCTTCCGGTGTTGCGACAGCTATGTTGATGCCCAACGCCGCACAGGCCTGCATGAGAGAGACGCAGACGTTGTTTCCGTCCCCGACGTATGCAACCTTCGCCTTAGAAGGGTTCTTGTGGTGCTGGTATATTGTCATGACGTCTGCTAGGGACTGGCATGGATGGTGTCTGTTGCTGAGTGCGTTTATGACCGGGGCCCTGCCGTTTTTCGCCAGCTCCAAGAGGTCTTGGTGGCTGAAAACCCTTGCCACAACCGCGTCAACATACCGGCCTAAAACCTTCCCAGTATCCTCAACAGACTCACCCCGGCCCAGCTGAAGCTCGGAGGCTGACAGGTAGAAGGAATCTCCTCCAAGCCTTGACACCGCCGCTTGAAACGAAACCCTCGTACGCGTGGAGGGCTTCTGGAAAACCATGGCCACAAGCTTCCCCGCAAGTGGTTTTGTCTTAGGGTATCCTTGTCTCCGCCATCTCAAAGCAGCTGAAACAACCGCCTTAAGCTCCGCAGGCTTAAGGTCGTAGACCTCCAGAAAATGACGGACCGGGCTCACAGCCTAACGGGAAACGCCTATTATTTATTCATATTTCGCTGATGTATCTGGAGTATTTCTGTTGTTTCTATTTTTCATGAAGTTTAATATGCCAGCCCCGAGTTTTATCGTGGGTTTATGAGTGCTGGGGACAGTTGGGAGAGTAAGGTGTTTAGGGCTCTTGCTTCACCGACGAGGTTGGCGGTCCTCCGCAGCCTTGAGAAACAGCCCCTAAACTACACAGAACTTCTCCAAGCAACTGGGCTGGATAGAAAAACGGGCTCGGGGAAGTTCGCCCACCACATACGAATCCTTCTCTCCGCAGGACTCGTAGGATTAGACGAAAAAACAAGGAAATACTCGCTAACAGCTAAAGGTGTCCGTGTAGTCCAGTCGCTTGGTGTAATTCACTCGGCCATCGCCGAAGCCGAGAGAATTAAGGTCAGGAAGTCGGGTCTCTTCATGGAGCAGTTTGACCGTAACAGGATTGCGCAGGTCTTGGTGGAGGAGGCGGGGGTTCCGCCCAAGGTTGCCGACAAGCTTGCTAGGCTTGCCGAGGAGAAGCTTGAAGCGCTAAAGATACAGTATCTGACGGCTCCCCTCATAAGAGAGCTTGTCAACGTTCTGTTAATCGACCAGGGCCTGGAAGAGTACAGGCACAGGCTCTCGAGGCTCGGAATGCCTGTATACGATGTGGAGAGGCTGTTGAGGAAGGCGGCTGAGCGTAGAGACTTCCATGCGCTTGTGAAGGAGACGAGTAGGGCGGTCTTCAAGGAATACATGCTGCATACAGCCCTGCCTAGGACATCTGTCGACAAGCATCTTTCAGGCGACATCGACCTTACTGGTTTTGAGACATGGGCTTTCAGCATCCACGCAAAACTCTACACATCCAACCCCGAGCGGGCCCTCCACGAGGCCGACGCCATAGAGGATGAAGTGGTCTTCACAGCTGAAGCCCTTGAAGACAGCCGTCTTGCGGAAAACCTTTACAACGTATTGTCGAGTAAGGGTTTGGGGGTAAGCATTTACTGTGATGACGGTGTGAGGGACTACGGTGGGGCGGCGGTAATTACATCGCAGAGGCCGAGTCACGGGCTGAACGGCAGGGTTGAGGTTATAGTTTCGCATAGGCCTGCAACAGCGTGCGGACATCCGTTTTCTGCGTCAGGGGTTGTGGATGGGAAGGCGGCCATAAACCTTGCAGGCATCTTTCTCGGCGCCGGCGGGTATGAGAAACGGTTCTGGGACGGTGTCCGCTCTGCTGTCGACTCCATGTTTAAGGCTTTTTCCAGGAAGGCTGAAATGGTTTCAAGGTTCTGGGAGGGTGTTGGAGGGCATTTCATCGTCTCCATGGTCGGTGTTTCGGAGCTGGTCAGGTCGGGGTTTAGCCTCTTCGAGCTGGTTGAGTCTGTGTGGAGGGAGTGTAGGGATGTTTCAACCAGCGATGTTAGGCTGCATCTAAGCGGCTGCTCCCCAGAAAAAGTTGCTGCGAGGCTTTACGCACTTGACGTAAACAGGTACGGGGCTAAGGCAGTAGGCGAGCTGGCTGGAGGAGGGGTTTATTCTCACACCCTCCCCATACAGGATTTACGTCAAGTACCAAAGCTTGCACGCATACTCCCCGGCGGGTTAAAGCTAGGCGTGGACGCTGGAGACCTCGCCTACCTTGTGGACCTGCAGCCACTGCTTGTCTTACCGCCTGCTACGCAGAGATAAAATGGCTTTGGCGAGGTCTCCGCCCGCCTCAACCAAGGCCTGACGGGCCTCCTCCTCCGAGACGCCTGCCTGCGACGCAACAAGGAGGACGTCCTCCTCGACAGGCGTGTAGGCTGGAACCTCCTCAACCGCCTTCTCCTCCACAACCTCACCCCCCACGAGCTGGACAACCTTCTCACCGCCGGTCTTCAACACAAAAACAGACGGCCCCCTTATGGTAAGCGTTTTTCCGGGAAACTTTATGACGGCTTCTTCCGCACCCCCCATCTCCTCGACGTCAAGCCCGAGGTTCTTCAGCATCCTCTCCTGGGCCCTCCTCAGCTCTCTCGGGCTAAGCCTCTTCAACCCAGCCATACGACTCCGACGCCTGTTTAAAGGTTTGATGGAGCTTTGTGCCTGACTTTAACAGCCGTACCCCTCTCCAGCTCCAGCATCTCAACACCTGAGAGGACGGCTTTTCCGACGGCCAACAGCTTTCCGTCAACACCGTAAACCAGCACCTCCATCCCTGGTATTATGCCTGGGTCTGCCTCAACTATGTTTGCGGGCGATACGTCGAAGCCTTCAAGAACCCTGCGCACACCTGCCTCATCTACAACAATGTGCATACGTCTGCCGTTTAGCAGCTCTGAAAGCCGTTGCGCACCCTCGAAGGTCAGCGAGAGAAAGCCGTCAGAAGGCCTGACAGTCGCAATCACCCTCCCGCCATGCCGCACACGCCTAACCTTACCCGTGGTAGGAGATACCTCAACCTCACATCCTTCGGGGAAAAGCAGCTCACCGTCAACACCGAACTGGAAGGATGCAAGCTGCCTCACGGCCCGCAGCCTAAACAACCTGAAACTCGTGGGCGATTTTCCTGATCCGCTCGGCGAAGTTGTAGGGTGCGTCGCAGTCAACCTCTACCGAGTCTCCGACGAACTCGATTTTATGTATGTTGCAGACCTGCTTTAACTCGCTCAACAGCTGGAAGGTTTTTTCATGGTTCGACATCAAGGCCTTTAGGTGTACGTAGCCGCCCATCAGCCTTGCGGCCTCGGCCTCCAGCAGGTCGAGGTTTTGACCAGTCAGCGCGGAGACCGCTACGTGGGGTGTTTCAAGGCTGAGGTCTCTTATCTTTTCAAGGTAGCGGGGTTCTCTGTCGATCTTGTTGAAGACCGTTAGAATAGGAATATTTTTAACACCCACATCGTCCAAAACGTTTAGACATATGTTAAGCTTGTCCTGTATAATTTCTCTCTCCTCACTTACGTCTATCACGAGAAGCAATAGGTCTGCGTAGATGAACTCGCTGAGGGTTGAGTGGAATGATTCGATGAGCAGGTGGGGGAGGTTGCGGATGAATCCTACTGTGTCGGATAGGTAGGCTTTACGCCCGTTGAACTTCACTATTCTCGAGGTTGTGGACAGGGTTGTGAAAAGCTGCGGCCCTACGGCCAGGTCCTCCCCAGACAAGGCGTTAAAGAGCGTGCTTTTGCCCGCGTTGGTATAGCCTGTCAGGACGACAGAGGGGAGGCCGGCCTCGGCCCTCCTCCTACGCATCAAAGTCTTCCTAACCCTGATCGTCTTAAGCTTCTCCTTCAGAGACACGATGCGTCTAAACACCTCGTTGTAGTAGACGTCGGCCTCGTAGGCGCCAAGCCCGTGGAAACCGGGCTGCTCACCCCTCTTCGCCAACCTCACCTTCTCCTTCGCCCGCGAAAGCTCGTACTGCAGCTCCGCCAGCTTTATCTGCAGCTTAGCCTCCGTCGAGGCCGCCCTAAGGGCGAAAGTCTCCAAAATCAGCTTGGTCCTTGAGATGACGGGCACCGAGAGGGATTTTGCGAGGTTGTATTCCTGTACGGGTTTCAGCTCGTTCTCGAACACCACCTTTTCAACCCTCAGGTTTTTGACAGCACGCCTCAGCTCCTCCAGCTTGCCAGGCCCGATCATGTACTTGGGATGGGGCGGCCTGTGCTGCACAAGACTGTAAACAGGCTCGTATCCCGCGCTCCTGCACAACTCCTTCAGCTCATCAAGGTTGTACTCGGACCAGTCACCCAGCCGCTGAACAACAGCAACTCTCAATCCGCAGCTAAAACCTGTTGAAGCCTGTATTTATTCCTCCCCAGCTAGTTATGGGATGGTTTAGGCGGGACAAATAAAAAATGTTTTAAAGTTTTGCCAGCAGGTCCTCCCAGGTCTGCTCGTCCTCGACCTCGTCCTCCAAAAGCTCCTCAAAGACTTCGTGGGTCACGACATCTGTAAGCCTGTATTTCTCAACCATCTGGCTGTAGAACTTTATCGCACAGGCCTCTGCCTTAAGGATATCCTCAGCGAGCTTCCTGTAGTCGGTGGGGTTTTCGGGTGGCGGTATATATCCGCAGCCGCTAACTGAGAGGAGCTTTGAGAAATCCAGCTCGGGCCTACCGCCCAGCTGTATGATGCGTTTGGCGAGCTTCTCGGCATGCTTCAGCTCATGCTGGGACATTTCCAGAAGTATGGGCCTGAAGGTGTCTGCGTCAACACCTTTCAGCCACATGGCGGCAACCCAGTACTGGTAATGTGCGAGCCATTCATCCGCGTAAGCCTTCAAAAGATCTGAGATGACCTCGCTAACGTTTGCCTTCACAATTTCCTTACCCTGTCGACCCATGCCAACATAGCGTCATACAAATGATATTAACCTTTCCTGACACATTTGTTGCTGGGTATGTTTAATTAATGCCTTAGTTCACTTTTAGAACTGAGTTGTTGCCGTGGTCCTTTCTCGAGGGCTTGGATGGCGGCGGTAGGTGCTTAATCCTCGGGGTGGCCTACCCATACATCGTCCGCGAGGCTGTGGAGAGGCTTAACCCGGCGGAGGTCGTGGTCGTCGAGACAAGCCATGAAGCACTCGAGACCGAGGCAAAGGCTGTGCAGGGAGCCGTACGCGTAAAACCCGTTTTCACAAGGGTCATCGAAAGAGTTGTAGAGCTGCCCTCCAACTCCTTCGACCTTGTAATCGCCGTCAACAGCCTTGAGAGAGCCATACAAAAACGCGGCTTCATGACGGAGGTGAGGAGGCTGTTGAAGGAAGGGGGCAGAGCTATTATCGTTACACGTCTTAAAACGTTTTTCAGAAGAAGTGGTGTAGGGAAGGAGGAGCTTGAAAAGCTACTAAACACCGATGGCTTCAGGCTTGTGCGTAGAAGCCTAAAGAGAGGGCAAGCCGTCGCGGTCCTAGTTAAGGCCACCTGACCCTATTGATGCTCCACTGCGGGAGCTTCCATCTTTTGTCCCGGCATCCTTGACTTGACCACGTAGTAGACAGCTGTTCCTGCTGCAAGCGCTATTCCCTGGCTTGCGAAGGCTGTGAAAAATGCGTCTCCCCTACCTGTCACAAATGATGTGAGTATCGCGAGCCAGGTGGAGGTTATTATGTAGTATGCCCCGACCCCGACCAGTATGTGTATCCGTCTTAGGTAGAGAAGGGTTAGTAGTGCTGCGAACGCAATGGCCGGGGTTATGAGGTCCAGAGGCCCGAGGGGTGAAGCCATGTTTGCTACGAACTGGCCGAAAACAAGACCCACTACGGACGCCATTCCAAAGATGGCGGCCAGCGGCGTGGCAATCTCGCCGGGCTTCACCTGTATGTCTCCGATGGGCAGCCTGCCTAAAGCAAGTGTACCGGCAGCGTAAATCGCGGCGAAAATAACGAAAATTCCGAAATGGGTTGAGGTAAGACGCATTTCTCACCACCTCAGTGATGTGCCCAGAGTAGCGCGCCCTCATATATGAACGCAAAGAGCAGGAGCCAGACGAGGTGGACGAAGTGCCAGTATATGCTCACCGCCTCCAGCAGGCCGTAGCTTTGGGAGCTGAACTGTCTGAGCTTGGCCCTCCACGCAACCACCGAGAGGGCTACGACTCCTCCGAAGACGTGGGCGCCGTGGGCTCCGAGCAGGATGTAGAATAGTGAGCCGTAGATGCCGGACGCCGGTGTGAAGCCTACCTCGTACAGGAGGTGGGGCCACTCAAGACCAAGCTTGAGGACGAGGAAACCTGTGCCGAAAACCGCTGTAGCAACCACCCCCGCTAGAACAGCGCCTAAACGGTCGCGCTTAACAGAGTAGATTGCATACTCTATCGCGAGGCTGCTGAAGAGAAGCATAAAGGTCTGGAGCCGGGGTATGAAGTCGTCTAGGTGAGGTACTCCGGGCGGGGGCCAGACCGGGAAGGAAAACCTGACGACAAAGTAGCTTCCGAACCCTGCGGCGAACAAAGCCACCTCCGTGAAGAGGAAGATGGCGGTCGGAACCCCTACGCCCCCAACCCTTTCCGGCTCCGCAGGTATAGCTGTCCCCTTAAGCCTTGCAAAGAATGACGCAATCACATTGGGCCAGCTCCTCACCTCACGTGCCACGAAAAATCCCAGGATTGCTACAAAGACGAAGACCAGCCCAACCCCCAACTGGAAGCTCAACCCCTTCAGAATAAGCAAGAGGCCTGAGACGAGCGCCAAAACACCGAGGCCGATTACCGCGGGCCATGGACTGCCCTCATGTTCATGTTCCTCATGCTCGGCTTCCATGTTGATATCAAGGCTGTGTGGAAGAATATAAGAATAAAACTCTAAAAGAGCACGTTCTCAGGGCATCTTAACTCCTTATATACAACCTTTAACTACTACTAGCGAGTTGTAAATGCCTGCAGCATACGTCCTCATAAACACCGAAATAGGCGCTGAGGAGGAGGTTGTCAAGGAGCTGAAGAAGATCAGCTACATTAAAGAAGCCTACGTGGTTCAGTGCCACGAAAAATCCCAGGATTGCTACGAAGACGAAGACCAGCCCAACCCCCAACTGGAAGCTCAACCCCTTCAGAATAAGCAAGAGGCCTGAGACGAGCGCCAAAACACCGAGGCCGATTACCGCGGGCCATGGACTGCCTTCATGTTCATGTTCCTCATGCTCGGCTTCCATGTTGATATCAAGGCTGTGTGGAAGAATATAAGAATAAAACTCTAAAGGAGCACGTTCTCAAGGCATCTTAACTCCTTATATACAACCTTTAAGCATTACTAGCGAGTTGTAAATGCCTGCAGCATACGTCCTCATAAACACCGAAATAGGCGCTGAGGAGGAGGTTGTCAAGGAGCTGAAGAAGATCAGCTACATTAAAGAAGCCTACGTGGTTTACGGTGTCTACGACATTGTGGCTAAGGTTGAAGCTGACTCGATGGAGAAATTGAAGGAGGTTGTGTCGTGGAGTATTAGGAGGCTTGAGAAGGTCAGGTCAACGCTGACGATGCTTGTCGTAGGCTCCTAGCCGGTGTTTAGGCGGTAGATTTTTTGCTGTTTCCCCCGAGGCTACGGCGAGTGAAGGTTTTTTCATCTAACGTTACGTAGCCATACTGTATGGCGGGTTCGGGGTTACCTGTCCTCTCAACCACGGAGTACACAAGCTTCAACGCGTCCTCGAGTCCCATGTCGGCGCTGTACTCGTTTTCGATGAGGTCCAACGCTTTATCGGAGTTCATCCCAACCGCAAACGCGTCCCCTGCGAAGGCCGTCCCGCTCGGGTCAACCTGGAAGAGCTGTACACCGAGCTTGTCGACGCCTGCCACTATGACTGCGACACCCTGAGGCCTCACGGGGTAGAGTGTGTATTCGTGGAAGTAGCTGCTAACGGAATCGACCAGCGAGCCTATATCTATTGGTGCATCGTATAGCAGCCTGCTGCGCTGTGCCTCCAGCCTCATGTGGTCCACTACGCGGTAGAGGTCGCTTATGTAGCCTGACCCGGTTACGCCCACATGGTCGTCGACCGTGAAGACTTTGTCGCTTGGCTTCATCAGTTTTCTGGTCGGCTTGACCATTGATGCAATGAGTGCGTAGCGTGGGAACCGTAATCCGAGGGAGATGGCTCCCCGCATGACCGCCTCCAGAGCTCTGTCGACAAGCGTCATCCTACCTTCCGGCCCGTAGAACATTTGGAACCTAGGGTCCATGGACATGCTTTAACCACCTCTCACCGGTATAACTAAAACATCCACGCCGTTGCCTGACCCCGGGTCTCTCTGCATGGCTGCTTCCACGGCCCTGACGGCTATGCTGCGAGCCTGTTCAACCGTGAGGTTTTCGCTATAGAGGCTTTCGAGGACGCCGTACGCAACAGGTGAGCCAGAACCGGATGCAACAAAGCTTTCAGCCATAATGGAGCCGCTCATGTCGCTGCTGTAGACATGGGACCCCTCATCGTCGACTCCCGCAACTATTAGCTCGGCGTAGTAGGGTATGTAGTTGCGCATCCCGCTGTAGAAGAGGTTGGAGATGAGCTTCGCGGACTCGGCGACCGACATGGGATAACCGCGCCTCAGAGAGATTAGTTTTCTCTCGGCTCTTACGACATTGACGAGGTAGACGGCGTCAGACAGCAGGCCTGCGACCGCAACAGCAAGTGTGTCATCAACTTTCATGATTTTCTGGGTTGTCTTGCTAGCTATGAAAAAGCCCTTGCTCGCCCTTCTGTCCGATGCTAGGACTGCTCCGTCCGATGCTTTCAAACCCACAATCGTGGTCATTTTTCTTCGATATTATGTGTGAAAGCCTGTGTTTAGCGACTGCTTAACCTGTGGCCCGGTCACACTAGGCTGCCTGGTTAACTGGTCTCAGCAAGAGAGCCTTCACTTGTTTGCTTTCATAGGTTAGGGCGAGCTCGTACGCTTTCCGGAGTATTGCGAGGGCCGCCCGGTTGGCTTCTTTTGTGTTCTCGCTGCTTTCAACCCGCAGCCTGCCGCCTCTATAACGGAGCGTGATGGTGAGCGCGCCGTCTTGTGAAACCCAGCGGAGTGTGTGCGCCCCGTTTTCCAAACCGTACCCCAGCCACCTCAAGTCTTCAACCCACTTCCCCCGCAGCGACACAATACCCGCTAAAACAAGACCCTCGTCATTAACCTTGACATCGACCAAGACATACCCCCGGCTTCTCTCCCTCGACACAACTCTGCGGGCCTTCTCACTCAGCCTGTATCCATGCTCGCCTCTGTTTATCAGGCCATACCTTTCTAACCGCTTAAGTATCCGAGAGAGCTTCTCCTGATGCATGCCGAGGGTTCTTTTAATCCCTGTGAAGCTGAACTCACCGTCCGCGGCGGATGAGAGCGCCTTCAGCACCTCGGCCTCAGCCTCGTCAACCTCCAGCCCGCCCTCGAACTCTTTCACACCTGCCCATCAACACCTCCACGTTATAAATGCAAGCTTTCCACAAACCTACTTACAGGGAGGTAATTACGTGGGCTGTGATGTTGCCCAGCAGAATTTTTCGGGATGATATTGGTGTCCAGCCTGAGCCTTCTAAAGCCCGGTGGGCGGCTGCAGGCTTGCTGACCAGAACCGTCAGCGATGCGTCTGGGCAGGCTCTCCGTATCGATGTGAAACTTTCTGTGTAGAATTTTTCGGGGTCTTTGAGTCCGAGCCTTATTCCGAATGGCGGGTTACAGACAACCTTGTCAAAGCTCTCCCGGATATATTTTTCCAGCTGGAGAGCATCCCCTGTGTAGAATTTTGCGGCTGGGCCGACTTTCATTGCTTCAAGGCTTGATTGCGCGACGGCCACGGCTTTCGGGGATGCGTCAAGCCCCACTATATTCAACAGCTCTCCAACACGTTCACTCCTATACAGTTCCTCCCTCACCTTTTGTAAAACATCACTGTCGAAGAAAACCAGCCTCTCCATCTGTGGGATGCCGCGCCGCAGTCCGGGGCTGAGGTTGAGGCCGTTTACAACAGCTTCGAGCGGGATTGTTCCCGAGCCGCAGAACGGGTCTAATAGTGATTGTGTATGCCTCCAACCGGAAAGCCTGACCATAGAGTTTGCGACTGTCGGTGACAGGGCCGCCCTGTGGTAGCCTGTTCTATAGAAGCGGCGGTGCAACGACACTCCGGTCGTGTTAACACCCAACAAAAACTCACTGTCCCGTAGGAGTGCGTATATTTCGACGTCTGGGTTGCTCAGGTCAACTTTGAGTCTGACACCTGTGGCTGTTTGGAAAGACTCGATGACGGCTTGTCCAACCGACGCCGCTATGTCGAGGCTTGTGAAAGGATGCACACCAACCCTGTCTGCGCGGACGGCGAAGCTCTGACCCCTTCCTATATAGTCCGTGTAGTCAACTGATGCAGAGACACGCCTAATGTCCTCAAGCCCTCCAACCTCCTCAGATAAAAGTAGGAGAAAAACCCTGTTGACAGTTTTACAAGCGTAGTTGGCCCTTGCACAGTCCTCTGCCAAGCCTGAGAAGAAAACTTTACCAACATCTGCATGGGCCTCGCTGGGTAACAGGGATGAGATCTCTGCCGCGGCGACATCTTCTAATCCATGGAAGGTTGTGGCGAAAAACTGCATGAAATCAGTCGAGGTAGCCGTAGGCTATCGGTGGTGTGAACTCGATAAACTCGTCAGAGAGAACGGTTTTCCTAAGTATTTCAGCAGCTAGGTCGAACCGCGACTTGCCGTAGTTTTCAGGGCCGATCTCCTCTCTTATCTTCTCGAGGGTTTTGGCGAGCTCCTCCTCGAAAACCTCCGGCGTAACACTGCGGCCGTCGGCAAGCCGGGCCCCGTGCTTGACCCACTGCCAGACAAGTGACCGCGCTATCTCAAATGTTGCCGCATCTTCCATCAAAAAGTTTATCGCAACACATCCGTTACCCCGCAGCCATGACTCAAGGTATTTCAGCCCCACCTCCATGCTTGCCCTCATCCCCTCCGCCGTCCTCTCACCTTCAGGCACCTTAAGCAGGTCCTCAGCTGTTATTACCAGGTCGTCGTGTGTTACATGTAACTGGTTCGGGCCAGGCATGTTTTCGAGAAAGAGGTTCTTGACAAGGGGTACTAAGTCGGGATGGGCCACCCAGGCCCCGTCAAAGCCCTGCGAGATCTCGCGGAGCTTGTCCTCCTTTACTTTCTCAAACGCCTTTTGCTGGGCCTCAGGGTTGGCCCTTATGGGGACCTGTGCAGCCATCCCGCCTATGGCGTAAGCCCTCCTCCTGTGGCATGTCTTGACGAGCAGGAGGGCGGCTGAGCGTAGGAAGTGTTTGTCCATCGTTAGAAGACTTCTGTCGGGCATGAGATATTTCGGGTCGTGTCCTAGACGTTTGATGAAGCTGAAGATGTAGTCCCACCGTCCTAGGTTTAAAGCAGTCACGTAATCCCTTAACTCGTAGAGAATTTCATCCATCTGGAAGGCGGCTGTAATGGTCTCTATTAGGACGCTGCATTTGATGGCTCCGTGGGGCAGGTTTAACATTTTCTCCGCGTCTGCGAAGACCTCGGCCCACCAGCGGGCCTCGCGATAGCTCTCCAACTTCGGGATGTAGAAATACGGCCCTGTCCCACGACTCCTCAGCTCGGCGGCGTTGTGGAAGATGTAGAGGCCGAAGTCGAAAAGCGCGGCTGGCACGGGCTTTCCGTCAACCTGGACATGCCTCTCAAGGAGATGTAGCCCGCGCGGCCGGACCATCAAAGTAGCGGTCTTTTCGGCCAAGACATATTTGCGCCCGTCAGGGCTGGTGAACTCTATGGTCTTCCTCACCGCATCCATTAGGTTTATCTGCCCCTGTATCGTCATGCTCCAAACCGGTGAAAAGCTGTCCTCGAAGTCCGCCATGTAGACATCTGCCCCAGAGTTTAGTGCGTTTATCATCATCTTCCTATCCACGGGCCCGGTTATCTCCACATGCCTGACCGAGAGGTCACGCGGTATCTCGGCGACCGTCCAACCTGAACGCCGTATATGCTCTGTCTCGGCTGGGAAGTCGAGTTTCAGACCGCTTCTAAGCCTAGAGGCTGTAACACGTCTTTCGTCGAGAAGCTTCTCTAAACCGCCCGCATGTCTTCTAACAAGCTCTCCCAAAAATTCTAGGGCCTCACCATTCAGAACCTGCTTAACACCGGTGGTTTTCGCCCCTAACACAGTCACGGAGGACATACTGTTTGGCCGGGATATTCTGTTGGGGCGATATAAATTTTAGATGAATTGTTGGGACTCGGTAGAGTTGGACAACGCAGTAACGGTTTCAGCACCCTCAACAGCCATTAAGACCTCGTCGTAGTAGTGTACTCCTACAAACCGCTGGTGCTTGAACGCCCTATACCCTTTCTTCTCAAGCTCTGTCTCCTTTGCCTGCAGCTCAGCGTAAGCCGCCATCCCTTTATCGGTAAGGTTCTTCGCCAGCTCAAACATAGATGCGTTCAGTGTATGGAAGCCGGCCAGCGTTATGAACTGGAACTTGTAGCCCATCTGGGCCAGCTTCCTGTTGAAGTCATGTAGGTCTTCGCCGTCGACAACCTTCAACCAGTTGAACGATGGTGATAGGTTGTAGGCCAGCAGCTTACCCGGATACCTGCGGTGGACAGCCTCTGCGAAGGTTTTAGCCTCCTCGAGGGATGGCTTCGTTGTCTCAAACCAGAGCATGTCGGCGTAAGGTGCGTAAGCGAGAGCCCTGTCAACAGCCATCTCAACACCTGTCTTAACCTCGAAATAGCCCTCAGGCGTCCTAACACCTGTCAAGTACTTACGGTCAACCACGTCAACATCGCTGGTAACATACTGGGCACCTATTGCATCCGTCCTAGCTATCAACACAGTCGGCACCCCTAAAACGTCCGCAGCAAGCCTAGCCGCCGTTAGGATGTTTATGAAACGTTTCGTCGGGACCAAAACCTTCCCACCCAAGTGTCCGCAACGCCTCTCGCCGGGGGACTGGTCCTCGAAGTGTATGCCGGCTACACCGGCCTCGATCATAGACTTAGCCAGCTCATAGGCGTGAAGCGTGCCTCCGAAACCTGCTTCGCCGTCGGCAACTATGGGTACAAGGTAGTCTATTTTGTTAGGCCGTCTCTCGAGGTGCTGTAGCTGGTCGGCTCGATGCAGTGCTTTAACTATCTTTCTTACGAGGTCGGGTACGCTGTTTGAAGGATACAGGCCCAGATCCGGGTACATGTTGCCTGAGTTGTTGTTGTCGGCCGCAACCTGCCAACCGCTTACGTATATTGCTTTAAGACCAGCCTCGACAAGCTGAACCGCCTGGTTGCCGGTCAGCGCGCCCACTGTAAGAATATAGTCGGAGCTGTTGAGCTGTTTCCAGAATTTTTCAGACCCTAGCCTTGCGACCGTGTGGTCAATCTTCCAAGTGCCTCGGAGAGCTAAAACCTGCTCCGCCGTATACCTTCGTACGACGCCGTTCCAGCGGTGTGTTCTCCAAACCCTCTCAAGCTCCTCAGGGGTTTCTGCCTCAAGTAATGGGTTCATGTCTGGGCATATAGTGGATTTCGGCGTGGATTTATATGTATCGTTTGTATCCAGGCGTTCGAAAATCATACATAATGCATATATTATGGAATACATGAATAAGAGGCATGCATATACGTAATATACAGAGGACGGTTGGAGGAACGTATATGGTGACAATTCCAAAGGAGTTCGTAAGGACGCTTGGGCTTGACAGCGGTAGGGCCGTCAAGGTCGAGCTTGAGGAGGACAGGATAGTGATTCTCCCCACAGAACCGCGTCAGTCAATAGTAAGCAAGGTGATAAAGACGTCAGAATTCAGGGACCCCAAACTCCTATCACTGGCCATAGTAAACCTCTACATAATGGGATACGACGTTGCCGAGATCGTCTCAGATGAAGGGATCATGAGCCCGGCGCACAAGAAAGCTGTCCGAGAAGCGGTTGAAAACATGATCGGCGTGGAGATAGTCGAAGACTACGCTGACAGAGTTCTTCTCCAATCACTCGTCGATCCCTCCAAGTTTGAGGTGGACGCGCTTCTCCAGAGGTTTACCCAGCTCTCAAGGGCTGTTTTGAGGGATGCTGTCAAAGCACTGCTTAGTGCTGACAGGGCTTTGGCGCATGATGCTTACGAGAGGGGGGCGGAGCTGACGAGACTCTACAGGTTGATGATGCGCATATGTTTTCAAGCCCTTAGGAGCAGCCATGTGAGGGAGCTTGTCAAGGTCAGGGACACCCCCAGCCTTGTGGTTAGGATCGTAGCTGTTAGGGAGCTGGGCAGGGTTGCATACTACTGTATGAAGTCGGCGGAGAGGGTTGAGGAGCTTGGCTCAACAGAGGGGGAGCTGGCTGAAACAATAGCTGAAATGGCGGAAATAGTTGACAAAATGCTGGAGCAGGCGTTAAACTCTCTTCTAAGACATGACTTGGAGCTGGCCAGTTCCGTCATAGACTTGATGGACAGGGTGCGGGAGCTGTACGCGAAGGCCTTTAAGAAAATAATCCGAAGGCCAGAGAGGGAGGCCCACGTGCTCGGGCTGATAATCAGGGCTATCCGTGCGGTGGCAGGCTATGGGGTGGCGCTTGCAGACGACGCGATACTTGAAATTTTCTCAAAGTAGGCTGGCGGCTTTCTCGGCTATTGCTCTCGCCATCTCGGAGGTCTTCGCAGTCCCTCCCATGTCGATGGTCACAGTTTTCTTCTCCGCAATGACCTGCTCTACCGCCTTCTCAACGGCCTCCCCATATTTGTTGAGTTTAAGATATTTCAGCATCCATGCACCCGCCATAATAGTTGCGGTCGGGTTAACTCTGTCCATCCCCTTGTACTTGGGGACGCTTCCGTGGGCTGGCTCGAACATCGCATACCTATCTCCTATGTTTGCGGCGTAAACCATCCCTATGTTCCCCACCAGCCCTGCCGCCGCCTCTGAAAGCACGTCCATGAAGAGGTTTGTGCTGAGGATGACTGTGTGGTTGAAGCGGTCGGGGTTTTTGATGAGCTGCTGGGACATGTTATCTATGTAGTATTCTTCATACTGGATGCCGGGAAACTCTTTAGCGACTTTCTCTACAGCGCCCCAGAATACGCCGTCAGTTACCCTGAGTATGTTGCGCTTTGTGACAACAATCACCTTAGACCAGCCCTTTTCAGCCGCAAGCCTGAAGGCCCAGCGTGCTACCCTCTCACTCGACTTTGCCGTAATCTTCCTTATGGCGATGGAGACGTCGTCGGTTAGCTTGTATTCAATCCCTGAGTAAAGGCCCTCCGTCGCCTCCCTGACACATACAAAGTCGAAGGGACCGAATATCTGTGAGAGAGGGCTCTCGGCGCCCTTGAAAGTCTTTATGGGTCTTACGTTGGCGTATAGGTCCATCTCCTGCCTGATCGAGACTGCCACGCTCCGTGGGGCTGTTGGGTCTGGAGGTGTTGTAGTCGGTGACTTGAAGCATGCGTCGCTTGACTTTATCGCCTGCCATGTCTCAGGCGGTATCATAGAGTTCCCCCCATGCTTCATCCACCACTCAGAGCCTGCCTCACACTCAATCAGCTCAAGCGGCGGTGAGATTGCTTCAAAAACGATTTTCAACGCGTTAGCAAGCTCCGGCCCCGTTCCATCCCCTCTTATCAGAACCGCTTTCACCATAACAAGCCCTCAAAAACCTCTGAAAATCACTTAATTAGTTTTCAAACCAGAGGCCCAACAGCCTTAATGCATGTAACGTTTTCCACTAACCCTTCAAAAGCATCATCTCTTTTGCAGATTACCGGCCGCTGTGAGCTGCATTCCCCTATCTGCGGGGCAATTATTTTTACCTAGTCTGTAAAACCGTTTAGAGCTAAATAGCGCTGGCCCGCAAAAGCCAAAAACAGGCTAGACCATGTTTGAGTCCTCAAACCAGCTAACTGCATTAACGTATTTCCTAGCAGTTTTACTGACTGGGTTGTTTATCAGGTTCTGGATAATAAGATGGGCTCACACATGGGCCCGTAAAAAAGAGACAAAGCTTGACGACGTGATAATATCTGCCGTCGACAAACCCATCCTCATCTGGGCCGTCCTAGGCGGGTTTTATGCAGCACATCCATACCTAGGTATAACGCTGCCTACACAGCTGGCATCCATATTGGACCGATTAGTGCTAGCTGCGCTAATCCTGTCCATTTCCTGGTCCCTGGCTAATCTTGCGGGAGGTGTTTTCCGCTACTACGGACATCGTATAGGGGCGGCTGTCCAGATTACAAGCCTTAGCCAACTGATGGCCAAGCTACTGGTGCTCGTGATAGGCATTATTGTAGTATTAGCCGAATTTGGCGTAGAGGTTACACCGATAGTTGCTTCACTTGGGATTGGCGGGCTTGCGATAGCGCTGGCGTTACAGGACACGTTGGCCAACATGTTTTCCGGGTTCTACATCTTAGCTGAGAAATCGATCAGGGTGGGTGATTTCATCAACGTTGAGGGGGCGGGTGAGGGGCGTGTTGTAGACATAGGCTGGCGGACCACGAAAATAGTCACGCTTTTTAACAACATGCTTGTAATACCTAACAAGAAGCTGGCCGAAGTAATAGTCACGAACTACGACCTGCCGGAGCACAACCTCGGATTATCCACTACTGTTAGCGTGGGATTCGGAGAGGACCCCGAAAGAATTGAGGCAATAGTTTACGACGAAGCATCCAAAGCTGTTTCAGAGTTAGAGGGGGCTGACCCAGCCTTCAAGCCGGTCGTCAGATTTACTGTGGGCGAGTACTCTCTAAACTATACCGTCATCTGGAGAGCGCTGGACATAAAATACCGGTATCAGCTGATTCACCAAATGAACATGAGGCTGTTCAAGAGGCTTAGGTCAGAAGGGGTTGAGATACCTTTCCCAGTACGAACTTTATACATTCAAAACAGACCGAGCAAACCGGATAGCGTTGCAAAACCAAAATCTAACGCCGCCTCAAACCCATGAAAGCAAAAACTACTCTGCGCAACATGCAGCCAAGGTTGAAGACACTCGCAACCACTCTACCGTGAACCACGTGACCGCTGCTGTGGTTAATGATGCGGCAAGGGCGGCCAGACTACCGAGGACGGAGAAAATAATTGCTGTAGTAGGTCGCAACCCTTTTCCAACTAAGGTATTTTGAGGGATAGTATGTCCGCTATCAATGCGGCTCTGACGTACACCCCGTTCTCGGCTTGCTGGAAGTATTTGGCCTGTGGAAGTGTGTCTACCTCGGGGCTTAGCTCGTCGACCCGCGGCAGAGGATGCATAATAACAGGTATTTTCTTCAGCTTTTTCAGGTTCTCAAGGTTTACAACGTAGCTCCCTTTAAACGCCTCGTAAAGCTTTTGGTCCGTAAACCTTTCTTTCTGAAGCCGTGTCACATAGAGGACGTCGAGCTCCTCGTCAACCTCTTCAAGTCTCTGATGCCTGCTGACATGTAGGTGTTTCACGTACTCCAAAACCTCTTCCCTGATCTGCAGCTCGTTGGGCGCTATGTAGTGAAGTTTTATGTTCTTAAACTTTGAAAGAAGATATGAAAGGCTGCTTGCCGTCCGGCCGTATTTGAGGTCGCCCATAATTCCTACTCTAAGTCCGTCAACCCTTCCAAACACCTCCCACATGGTGTAGACGTCGAGTAGCGCCTGGGTCGGGTGCTCGTTCCACCCGTCTCCAGCATTCACGACAGGGCATTTAACGATCTTTGAAGCCTTTTCAGCTGCACCCACTTCCTTACTTCTTATCACGATGACGTCGGGGCTGTATCCGTCAATCATACGCATCGTGTCCTCAAAGGTTTCGCCCTTAGCCCTGCTGGATGCCTCCTCGGGGCCGAAGTCGACGACACGGCCGCCAAGCCTCAGCATGGCGTAGGTGAAGCTTAGACGAGTCCTTGTGCTCGGCTCGAGGAAAACAGTCATCAAAACCCTGTCGGAAGCTATGTCCAGAAATCGCTTCTCCCTGAAGAGCTGCTTAAGCCTCTTTGCGTTATCGAAAAGCCGAAGCACCCAGCCCGGCTCAAAACTTTTTGCGGAAAGCACATGGTACATGTATGGCACCGCAGACCATATGAAAAGCCCCGGTATTTGTTCATTACACTGCTGTTGCCGTGTAACGCGTGTCTCTCAACATCAATTGAACATGGAAGGTTTAAAACCTTGGAGAGGGATTTTAAGTGGTTTGACGGATGATAGGAGGCGTGTTGAGTCTGAGCTTCGTGGTAGGAGCTTGGAGGTCTTTATGTATGTTGTTAAGGCGGGCAGGCCTGTCGGTGTCAGGGATGTGCAGAGGGGCCTAAGCCTTTCAAGCCCCAGCGTCGCACACCATCACTTGGAAAAACTCCACGGACTAGGCCTTCTCCAGAAGGATGAGCGGGGCTCGTACACGGCCGCGGAAAAGCTGGACGTGTCTGTCCTGCAGGCCTTCGTCAGGGTTGGCGGAAAGTTCTTACCGAGAATGTCTTTCTACGCCGCCTTCTTCACATGCTTCACCGTACTCTACGCTGCCACACACCTCGCCCAACCAGACATCTACGCTTTAACGCTTGGTTTGGCGGCGTCGGCGGCAACAACCTATGAGGCGGTGCGAACATGGAGGAAAAGGGCGTGGTAAACCTGTTCTAACCTCTAGACTTATGAGGGTGGTTTGTTATGGTTTCTGTGTTGAGGGGGGTTCTCCCGGTCCTGCTGGGCGTCGTCGCCGCGTCGCTGGTATTCGCGGGTCTAGGTTTAATGCGTACACAGGACGCTGTTGTGATGGCGGCGACTCCTCAGTTTAGGGCCCAAGCCGCTGAGACAGGCGATGGCCAGTACATCTTCGTGGGAACAACCTCACTGCTTTTCGCAGCAGCAACATACCTGCTTCTCCGATTTCAAACAAGCCGATAAAGGCCGCATCGCTAAAACCAAACCCCTTCCGAGTAAATTTCTGCAATTGTTTGCTGTCTGGGTAAAGTGTTTAAATATATCAGCGTGTGTTTTTTTGATGTCATGGGTATTCCTCACGCCATGAGTTTTGAGCTGAGGCTGAGGCGTGATAGGTCTGCGTTTCTTCTGAAGCTTGAGCTCTTTTTGGTTTTTACTGGGGGGTTGGCGGCCGTTGTTCTGTTGGAGCAGAGCATTTGGGTCCGTCTGGTCTTCACATTTCTGGCCTGCTTAGGGGTCTGTCTGGTTCTTTTTGACAGGCTTGGCAGGGCCGGCCGTAGGCTTAGGAGGGCTGTCGTGCGGTCTGTTAAACACAGAGGCGGCGAGCTCTTCTTCTTCCTACCCATGGTCCCCTCCTTCAGCTTTAACATCTCAGGCTTTGTCGTCGAGGCTGTAACCGAAGACATGAAGCTCGTCAGGTTCTTCGACTGGAGGCCGTGGAAGATCGGCCAAAAACTCCTCGTCCTACACGACATTAAGGGCCGTGTTCTGGCTGTAAGGGACATTCAAAGGCCTGTTTCTTTAGAGGTTTTGCGCAAACTCATTTAACTATATAGACTATGTTGGTTAAGGTTTTAAACAACAAAACTATATAGAATGCCAAAATGGCCGCGAAAAAGCCCCTAGAGCCTGTGTTGATAGCGATGAACGCCGCCCTCTACGCGGGAGTGGGCTATCTCACGTTTTTAGGTATATTTGCCCCCGTTGTGGGGACTGTCCGTTTCTGGCCCTCTGTTGTCATTCCCGCCGTTTTCGCCGTCGTGTACTCACCCCGCATCGGGGCCCTCGGGGCGGGCCTCGGCATATTTATCAGCGACATGCTCATACATGGCGACCCTGTGCTTAGCATAACTGTCGGCGTCACGTCAAACGTGGCCGGTTTCTACATTCTTGGTGTGTTGGCGCGAACCCTTCACCGCGAAGGGAGGGGCCGCGTGCTCGCTATCCTGCTTCAAACACTTCCTTTAGTTGTAAGCGTTTTGGCGCTCGGTTTATTAGACTACAGTACAGGGCTAATCTTTGTGGGGGCTGCCGTCCTGTCATTCGCCATAGGGCTCTTCTACAGCCTCTACAAACCCGTCTACGCGGGCCTGGTTGCCGCATGTTCGATTGGGCTGCTGGCCGGTTCAACAATCATAGGTCTGGGTGTTTGGGCCTACAGCCAGTTCTTCAGCCTACCAGCCGCTGCGGGCGGTGGCGCTCAACTACCTTTGACAGCTGCAGCTATATGGTTCCTCTGGACATATCTTACGGAGATACCTTTCCTGATGACTTTGGTGCCGCCGCTGGTTGCGGCCGTCAGAAAAGCGGTCCCACTTCCCGCGCGTTGATGTAGTTTGAGAGCTGCCTCCGTAGCAACCCCTACACCGCTCTCCAGCATTTTCTCACCCAAAGTACTCGACGGAGACAGGTTTAGGGATGACCCTGAGAGAACCGGGGCCCTCGGAGGCGGTTTCTCCTTCCACCCAGGCGTAGAGACTTTTGTGGAGGTGTTAGAGGATGAGGAAAGTGTCAGCGTCGAGATCAACGGCGAACCCGCCTCATTCCCCCCGTCGGAGGAAGCCGTCAAAACGGTGAGAGAACTCACAGGATTAACCGGCGGCGTAAGGATTAGACATAAAATCCACGTACCCATAGCCACGGGTTTCGGGACAAGTGCGGCCGCGGCATTAGGCGTAATCCTATGTCTCTCATACCTTACAGGTAATCCGCTTACACTTAGGGAGGCGTTAAGGATTACACATAGAGTTGAGCTTAAGTGTAGGACGGGCCTAAACAGCGAGGCCGGCTTCGGTAAAACGGGGCTGGTTCTCGTGTTGAGGGAGGGCGGCCCAGACAACTCCGTGACGGACGTAATCCCGCTTCCGGCTGGATGCAAGATTGTCTCAGTTGTGGCCGGGCAGATCAAGACACCCGACACCGTGGCCTCTCCAGAAACCCTCAAACAATTAGAGAGGCTAGGGGACAGGTATATGGAACGCATCGTAAGCAAACCGACCCCGGAAAACTTTCTCGCTCAGGCAAGAAGGTTCGCCGTTGACTCAGGCCTGGCCACTCCGGAGGTTCTCGAGATCTTCACCTACATGGAGAAGCTCCCCACCGTTGGGTATGCGCAGAACATGGTTGGAAAAGCCGTCCACGCAGTCATCCATCCCGAAGACGTTGAAACCGTCGTAAACGCGCTTAAGCAAAGGTTTCCAGGCTACGGCCTCTACGTGGGGGAGCCCGGCTCCACTATTACGATAAGCATAAAAACCTGACGTTGCCGGAATTTGATGTAACAGGTTGTTAGGATGATTTCCTACAGAAAGGCCCCCGACCTTGAGGAAAGGGTGAAGCAGGTTGTTGAGGCGGCGGGGCTGCGGCACATAGATGTGTCGCGCGTCATGTGTGTGAGGAGCTATGGCTCGGCATCACGTGGTCTTGCGGCGAGAATACATTCAGCCTCCAAGGCTTTCTTCACAGGGATGGGGCTGAAGCCCGCCTATGTTATAGAGTTTGTCGCCGAAGTTTTCGACAAGCTGCCGCCCAAGCAGCAGGAAGAAGTAATTTTACACGAGCTCCTACACATACCGAAGTCGTTCAGCGGAGGCCTAGTCCCGCATGGGAAAATCGACTTCAGAAGAGAGACAAAAACACTAAGCAAGTTCATCTAACACAGCCACCGCTGAATCCGGCGCCATCAATGTCTCGGAAAGAGTTGCGGGGGGTGGGATTTGAACCCACGAACCCCTACGGGAGCAGGTTCTGAGCCTGCCGCCGTTGACCAGGCTTGGCGACCCCCGCCTCCGAGACGTCTCTGTACATTGTTGTTAAATAAACATAACTTTGCGGGTTTTCAAAAAATGGATGCAAATGATTAAATAAATCGGTTGATTGAGATGTTGTTGGATGGTTTTGACAGAAACTGTCTCAAGCCTCGGCTACATAAACCGCATATACAACAACATCAGCAGCGTCAAGATAGATGATCTTGAGAGGCTTTTGCATGATGTTCAGTCGGCGGGCGTGATTATCCCCCTTGGTGAGGGCCGGTCGAAGGGTGCTTTGAGCATAGCTGTAAGTGAGATGGCTAAGATGCGGGACGGGAAAATAGTCGTCGACCGCGGTGACATAGGGTTTCCGGGAAGGGAGATAAGCGACGCAGCCCCTATACTCAAGCAGAGGTTTGGCCGTGTATGTCTCTTGGTTAACTCGGGTTCAGGCCGGTCAATCACACCCCTTGTAGACGCGCAGAATCTAGCGTCCTACATCGGCAAGACCGGTGCCTTCCGAGACTACACAATAGACCTCGTCACATCCGACCTGAACTCGCCGCTGGCCAAGATCGCGTCGAAATATGGAAGCGTCCTTGAGCTGATGGGCCGTGAGGAGGTCCATGAGGCTGAAGAGGCTAAGGTCTTCCGCGACGTAGGCATCATGGAGGACACATTCATACTTGGGAGCGGTGTTATCTTCCACGCCATTGCTGAAACACTCAGCCACAAAGCGCTACCAAGCAAAGCCTACGAGTACGCAAGGGAGGTTGCGTTGGAGGCGGGCAAAATCGTCGACAAAAGCATAAACTCAGATTTCTACAACTTCGTGACAACAAGGCTTGAGACAAGGAGTCTTGCCTTTTTCGCCGGCCTCGGCAGCAGCTTTGAGGTAGCACGGATGACGGCTGTCCGCGTTGCACACATCAAGAGGGCAATCGGCGACCAAGTCTATGTGGCGAGAGAGACGAGTACGCCGGCGCCGAGGCAGGGAGACCTCTTGATCGTTATTTCAAGCAGCGGAGAGACAGAGATCGTCTCAACATGGTGTAAAAGCTTCAAACGTATGGGTGGGCAGATCGCCGCCGTCGTCGGGAACGCCGACAGCACGATAGCCTCTATGGCGGACGCAGTGTTGGAGATACCCGCCGGCAGAGAACCCGGAACCCCGAACCGTTTCTACATATACGCCGCATTCGCACTCAGCCCGCTTCCCATACTTTTGGTTGAAAGCCTTGAGAGTAAGGGCTTCCGCCTCCCTGAATACATTCTCCGATGGCATCAGAGCGTGACAGCCTAGCTACTCGAGGACAGGTCTTACGGGCCGTCCGAGCTGCTCGTAGAACTCCCTCATCCACGGCAGTATGTCGCGTCCAAGTAGGTTTAGGAACTTCTCCTCATTTGGGCTGGCGCTGTGTATGTAGACCCGGTCGAAGCCCAGCTTGAGAAAGTAGGACAGAGACTTGAAGATGTCGTCCACATCCGTTGTGATGAGCCATGTTTCCCTGATTTTCCTCCTCTCCTCCTCCCCCACCATGGCCTCCAAGACACGTGGGTCGGAGACCTTCTCACGCTTCTCGCGTGGAATGGCTGTCGGCGCCCAGAAGAGAGCAGACCTGTATGCTCTGTCGTAGTCATAGTCGTAGGAGACTTTAAACTCGAGGCACTTGCTGAGCTTAGAAGGGTCTTTACCGGCTTTTTTAGCCCCTCTCTCGAAGGCGTTTACTATCTCGAGGTAATTTTCAAGCCCGCGCGGGTTCGTCAATATGCCGTCGCACTTTTCACCCGCTATTTCGGCGACAGTGGCGTTTGATGTGGCCACGTACATCGGTATCTTCGTTTTCGGCTTTGTGTATAGTTTAGCGGTCTTAATCTTGTAGTACGTCCCCTCATAGGTGACAAAGTCTCCTCCCCAGAGAAGCTGTATTATCTCTATGGCTTCTCTCAGCCTACCGACCTTCTCCTTAAAGCCGGGCCATTCAAAGCCTAAGGGTGTTTCGTTCATGGCGTGGCCGGTGCCCACCGTTATCGATACGCGGCCAGGGTATAGGTAGTCGAGGGTTGCGAAGGCCTGTGCCACGATGGCTGGGTGGTAGCGGAAGAGCGGTGTTGTGACCGCGGTCCCGACCTCGACCTTACTTGTCCTCTCAGCTACGGCGGCCAGGAATATCCATGGGAACCCTGCCTGACCACCTGTATCGCTCCATGGGTGGAAGTGGTCGCTGGCGATAATTATGTCGAAGCCGACCGCCTCGGCGTGGATGGCGTGTTCGAGAAGCTCTACAGGGTCGTATTGCTCCATCCCAGCCCAATAACCAAGCCTTAAAACACCCTCAGGGGCCACGTCAATAAACCAAACCCTCTGTAATAAAAGGATGGCCTGCCTCCCGGTGAAGCGTTGAGTTGATATTTGTATATTGTGAATAATATGGCCAGAAATCCTGCGGCAATACCACCCATCGCCGCAACAACAAAAATAAACAGAAACCTCCTCGTCATAGGGAGGAGGACAACCCCGATTAAAAAGGCTAAAACGGTAAACATGAAAATGAAGGAAAGGAGGGGAGAGGGGTTTGGCTGGGCACCTCCAACCTAACACTAGAGAACCCAGAAGACCAGAAGGTATATTTAGACGACCACACCACTCCATAGAGAATACCCCTATTGAAGTGGCAGGTAATATCAACTGACCACTCCAGCCTTCTGGGGTTTTTCTCCGTCAGGCTGGAGGGTCAGTCTTCTGAGTCTTCAACATCAGCCAGATCGTCTTCAATACTTCTTTGAGGTCTCTGCCTTTTACTCCGTATCCTTTGACCGCTATTGTGAGTCTTTCGAGCGCTTTTCTAGCTGTCTTAGATCGATGATAGTAGGTTCTCTTATTCCTCAACCATAGGCCGAAGAAATTTCTGATCCTCCTCCATGATCGCCACTCCGGCAACAGGACCTCTGCTAAAGTCTCCATAGCTGTAATGTTCCCATCTATACCCAGTTCTTTAACGAGCTTGCTGTAGACAGGGTATCTTCTACCTGCCTCCTCGGCTATCTTTTTAGCCATATCATTCATCTGATTCTCCAGGGCCTTGATGGCTGTTTTCAGTGTATACTTCTCGCCTTCAGATAATGCCTTACATTTATTCTCCAGTTGTTGATGCGTCCTCTGTAAAGACCTGTAAGCAGAAATCATCCTACGCATTATCAGGAAGTCTTCGGAGAGTTTACGGAACCACCGTTCATCTATTGACATCAACGCCTTAATGTCTCCCTTTACTGTCTTTGGCAGCTTAAGTTCTTCACGCCTCTCCTTGATCAACGTTAGTCGGCGTAGGCAGTAGATCTCTACTCCACGTCTTAGAAGCTCTATCGCATCATCGGTATGGTTTAGTGGTAGTGTGTCTACGAACACCTTATCACCTGTTGTTGCGGGAATCTCAGCAAAGCTGTCCACATGCCTGAATGTTACACCGTCTGTTGTGAATGTTATCCTATATCCCTCGCCGTTCCTTGCTTTCCTATGTACGTCGCAGAAGTATCTGACCCCCTTCCCCTCGGGTGCCTGGGCCTTGTCGGAGGATGGAAAGCACCCACCACCCTCCGCTCCCTTAATCGAATTAGTATTGTTTAGGCTCCCGGGAGCAGGAGCCGCCACGACCTCTACAGTCATGGCATTCCCGGAAGGCCCAAGACCCATAACACATAATCCCCGACAGGAGGAATATAACACCTCCCGTCGGAGATGGACGGGAGGGCCTCCTATCGGGGCTTGTGTTGAGGGGAAGGGGTTTTTGGTTGTTGTTTTGAAGTCAGATGTTGAGTCGTCTGTTGCTGTCTGCCCTGTGCGCCCGCCTTCTCGCCGTATGTCCGGGAGCCCCGCAGGGTTTGGGTTCAATCCTGCCGCGAGCAGTGATTGAACTCATTCCCCAGACCTGCCTCGAGCAGTGGGTGGGGTCCTGCGGTTTTCTCCACCCCGAACCGGCCACGAGCCGTGAACGGGTGTCACCAAACCTGCCACGAGCAGTGAGTGGAAGGGACGGCTCAGACATACGGGAGATTAAGGCGACGTAACCTGCCGCGAGCAGTGAAACGCGGACCGGCCTCTCAGCCAGTCCGGCGCGGAGCCAAACCCACTCCCCCGCCGTCCCATAAAATAATTCTATGGGACGGGAGCCTCTTAAGGCTCGATAGAGAGGGGTGGGCGGCAATGAAGCAGTCATCTACTCCGGGCATTTAGCCACGTCTTCAGCCACCCTCCCCGCGTGAGGGATGTATGGCTTGGGCGCGCGGCCTCAGCCCGGCGGTGGAGCCCTTCACACAGGCGTAGAGGCTAACTGTAACCAACCGGGTAGCTGGGACAGGTAAACCCTATAAGGCTGCTTATAGCTGGCCCTATGGGGGCCCTGTCCGCGGTTAGGGAAGGTGTCCGTCCCTACACTACTCCCTACCTATCCCCGGCCGGGCGCCCCCACTCCTGCCGCGGAACTCCTATGCCTTGCCGGCTTCCCTGGGAGGCTGAATGTGACGGCTTTGCTGGGGAGCTTGCCGGCCGCCCACCAGCCCAACCCACCACCTTGGGAAAGCCGACCTCGGGCGTGGGCACGTCCTCATCGAAGCTCAGCCTCCCAGACAACCCCTCAACCCCTGCACCCTATTCAGGTAGCCAGGGTTAAGGGCTGTCTAAACACTACTGTGAAAACACCTACCTATAAGAGTTTGCAACGAGAATCGTCGTTGCAAAAATTTATATGGGATTATTTTGCAACGAAACGTATTACCTGTCTGCAACGGAAATCGTTGCACACCATCATGTATAAACTTTTGCAACGAATTCTCGATAGTGTCCAAATAAGCATTTTCGCTCACCTCCCTGCCCTCGCGGCCTGATAGTAGTGTGCGAATAGGCTTAGGAATAGTTTGAGGTTTGTTATTCCCTGTATGTGGTTTCTTGCGCTTAGCTTGTGGTGGAATACTATTGTTCTCTCCTTTAGGTATCTGAAGAATCTTTCAACCCTGTTCCTCATACCGAACCTCTCATACCTACACTCTAGCCCAAGCCTCTCAAACGCCCACCTATACCATGGGCCTCTATCAACCAATACCAACGGCTTGTTTGGACACATCTTTAATATGCTTTCTTAAGGAATGATAGGGCGTTTAGGCTACTCCTCCCATATGAAGCCTCTAGAGCCAGTAATTCCTTGAATCTACGTCTACAGCAGACATACGTATACATATGATTTCTTAACAGATAGCTTAGTCTCATCCACAGCTATACATCTCCTATACCTAGGCTCCTTAGCAACACTGATCTCAGATACTCTCTTAGCGAGGTAGTGTACCGCTGACTTGCTTATGACTTGCTTATAGTTATATTTAGACGTTGTCGAGGGCAGTTATGTGGGTGCTGCTCTCCCACAAGCTTTCAGCCGCCACACCCTGCTACGACGACGGCCCACGGCTGGAGGTCACGCCGGTGAAGCAGATTGTGCGCGGCGACAGCAGCAACACCTATTTCCTGAAGCTGTTAAACCACTTGGGGACACATGTTGACGCACCCAACCACTTCGACCCCGACGGACGTAAAATACACAGCTACACAGCGGAGGAGCTGGTCTTCGAAAAACCCCTACTTATCGACATACCGAAAAACTCAGGCGAGCAGATACAGGAAGCCGATCTGCAGCCCTTCGAAAACCTACTAAACAAATCCGACATACTGTTGATCAGGACGGGGTTCCAGAGGTTTAGGGACACAGACCCGATGACCTACATGATGAGGGGGCCCTGCCTCTCCACAGAGGCCGCAGGCTACCTGAGGAACTTTAGCAACCTAAGGGCCCTAGGCGTTGACACAATCTCGATCTCCTCACCCCTGATGAGGGAGGTTGGCCGCGAAGCACATCGCCTGCTCCTGAGGGGGCGGAGCTTTTTAATCGTTGAGGACATGGATCTCCTAGGTAAGCCCGCTAGCTACAGGCGTGTGTTTATCGCACCCCTGATGGTGGAGGAGGTTGACAGCGCGCCCTGCACCGTCTTGGCGGAGGTCTAGCCTCCCTAATACAGCCCTCCCAGAAGGAATGAAACAAGGGCGGTGAGCATCCATATCAGGGTCAGGTTTTTCTGCCTATGGGCTGTTTCGGGGTCGGGGTTTTTGAGCAGTTTAAAGCATGAGTAGACGAAGCCGGCGTCCGCCAAGGAGACTGCAGGCAAATACAGGGGGCCTGCTACCCCCAGAAGGTAAGGGAGCGGGCTCAGGGCTACTGCTGCAAGATATAGGGCGGCACCCAGCCTTGCAGCGGCCTGCAGCCCACGAACCCGCGCGATAGTCATAACATTCCGCCGCGCATCCCCCTCAACATCGGTCATTCCCTTGATCACCTCCCGCCCCGTGTTAGCCAGGAACGCCAGAAGCGCGAACACACCCACCCTGCCTGAAACCACGCCGTCTGAGATTACGGAGCCGTACAGGAATGGCGCAACCACGGTGAAGCTGACCACCATGTTCCCAGCTAAGCCTGTCTTCTTCAGCTTCCAGTTATACGCAGAAGCCGCCGCGAAAGCCGCTGAGGCCACAATCAGGCTTTGTGGAGAGATAAGCGCTGCAGAGGCTAGGCCGAGAGCTGCCAAAACCGCGGAGAGCGCTACGGCTGAACCTGGTGAAACACTACCGGAGGGTATGGGTCTCGTAGGGTTGTTTACAGCGTCAACCTCCCTGTCGAAATAGTCGTTCAACGCCATCGAAGAACCTGTTAACCCGTAGGCAGTAAGGAAGGCGAGAAGTATATGTAGGGTTTGGAAATTTCTCTGCTCAGAGAAAACAACACCGACCAGAACTGCCACAAACATTAAGAAGGCATTTGGCGGCCGCGTCAGCCGTAGATACTCCGCCATGGCCGCTACTTGTTTCTAAGGTCCACGAGGGAGGCCTGGTAGTAGACCACTTCGTTCCGTCTGTCGAGGACGGCGACCACGGCTGTTTTGTTCATGGCGCGGCAGGACCTTAGAAGCGATAGAAGCTCCTCCACCTCGACGTTTTCCCCCTCATAAAACGGTATGACAACGTATTTTGCCGGCTTCTCCCCATACGTCCCTCTTTCAAAAACTCTGAACCTTAGCTTCGGGCTGTATCCCTCCTTAACAACATACCGTCTCTTACGCAAATCCATGTATATCACATAGTCCCTCCACACGTTACCGTCCAGTTTGATGTAGGTAGAGAGCAGTTCATTGAAGCTTAGTTGGACACCTTTTCTGTAAACCGTGGCTTTGTTGTTCTTCACTAGGTAGAGGGTTTCAACCATGCTGAAACTCCAGCGGCCGTCCTGCCGCCGGTCCCCGTAACCCCGCTCCGCAAACCATGAGAGATTGCCCTCAACATGGACGGCTGTCCCGTCCTCAAGAAGCTCAAGCCGGCTTATCTCCTCTACAGCAACAGACTCCTCATCCAACCCTGCAATGCAAAGAGCTACATGTTATTAAAGGATGAACTACCAGCCGGGAAACATGTTCGGAAAAGCATAAGATATGGCTTATAGGTTGTTTTGGGTGGTTGAGCATCCGGCGGATAGCGCTTATCCTAGGCTCGGTCGCCATAATCCTATTGTTCAACATATTCACAGTGTCCCCGCCCTTCGCCCGCAGCAGCATCCAGTACGAAATAACCTTCGGCGAATCACCCTCAAAACCCTACCTTCTACGGATAAGGGTCGAACACTCCTACGTGGTTGACGGAGTAGTTGTAAACACCATGCCCGCTACCCGGGTTTTGGTGAAGCATGATGAAAAGGCGGCGTTCACAAATCTCTATGGCTACGCATACTTTGTAACGTCGCCGGGCAAGCACATAGTGGAGCTTAGCTCGCCGCAGCAGCTACTGCCGACCCATACCCTAGAGATTGAGGTCAACACTTACCTTACCGAGCTACGGGTCACATACTTGCAGCATAGATTTCAGGTGGAGGCGGTTAACGTTACAGTTGACACAGCCCAGACAACATCATACGTCACCGTCTATTTTTCTCCACCAGCCAATTTGACGGGCTACTATGGGAACCCACACTTAACCTACATGGATTTCAAACAATACCAAAAGGTCTTTGCAGGCTCATACATAACATCCTACAGAGAAAGCTTTGAACCACCCTACCAAGGCCCGTTCACATACATCCTAACATCAGAGGAACCGCTTGCAACAACAGCCGCCGTACAAGACCTTGTGCAGGTTGTTTGGCTTGACAAAAGCTACGTCCCCTTCTACACGGTTGAAAACGAGATACTAAGGATGAGCT
>Ga0079998_113793_pt1 | contig 124644 bp, 133 predicted proteins | sample PerSpoBPS_BMetaG_FD_69201 | JGI IMG/M metagenome (GOLD analysis project Ga0079998, IMG submission 69201) | Thermal spring microbial communities from Yellowstone National Park, Wyoming, USA - Perpetual Spouter B (PS_B) MetaG (SPADES assembly)... | ecosystem: Environmental > Aquatic > Thermal...
CAGATGATGTTAACATAACTATTGTGTTTGGAAACAATACTATACTAAACAGAAGTCTAGCTCCAAGTGAAGATAACATTACATTTAGCATTTTAGTGTATGACACTGATAGAAATGTTCTGTTGCCAGTAGGAACTACAGGTCCAATAAGATTTTATGTAACCACAAATCCATACGATCCAAATAGTTTTGTTGTAGATGGAAGCTACTTGACAATAGGAGCATACGGTTATACAAATCACACATTCCCATCATTACCAAGATGTACTTATAACTTAGGAACTTTGAGATGGAGAGCAGAATTTGGAACAGCTAATAGAGCATACAAGCCAATAAACTCAACTTCTGTTTATGGAGACGATTTCTACATAACTTTAGTTAGCTATCCTTTGAATGCTACTCTCTTACAACCAATATCAAAAACTTTCAGAAGGGGGATAGATAGCATAACATATATAGGAATAGTTAAAGACGATTGTGGTTTTGTTAGCAATGCAAGCGTCTCATTTGTAGCAGAGCCTTCTCAAAGCTCACCATCTTCAAATTGTCCACCAAATGAAGTTGTAGATTATGGAAATGGTACTTATTCTTGCACAGTATATCCATCTAGCTATTGGAGCATGCAATGGTATAATTTGAGCATGTACGCTACTAAAGAGAACTATGTTGATTCACCAGAAAGCAAAATAGTTAATTCCTTTGCTATCGTAACAAACCCAGAAGTTACTTTGTTACCACCAACAACGAAATGTAGATCTGGAGATTGTTTAATTACAGATAATAACTTTGGCTGGGGTGAAATTTGGAATTTCTCTGCAATAGTTAGAGATGTAGATCAAGGAGCTTACTCTAACGAAAGACTAAACATATCTCTGTGGATTGATTTTGGTAGTGGCTTTGAATTGGTTAACTCAACTGTTTGCCAAGCACCAACATGCTTTAGCGAGAAATTATTCTCATTTATACAAACATTTGATTGTTCAAAGATTGGTGTGAGGAACTATAAGATAAACGTTTCTGATGATTGGGGCTATACTAATGAAAGTTCTGATACAATAGAAATAAGGCCAGATAGCGTAGAGGTTTACTACGTATCTGCGCCAGAAAGAATTGATAGAGAAATAGGAAATACTCAAGGAACCTTTGTGATGAGGATTAGAGATTTAGACAGAGATGAATACTTACCAGAAGGAAAGTTGGCAGCATTCTACTTTACAAAAGATGGAAATACATTTAACACCGTATTTACTGTAACGACAAATTCCTCTGGCTACATTAACTATATTTTAGATCCAGATTGCAGTTATTCAGTAGGAATTCAAAAATGGGATGCAGGAATAATAGATTCTTGCTATATTGCTGAGAACTATACCCAAAGAGCAGGTGGTCCTTTCGCTCCACCGACTTTCAACATTACAGGCCAATTAAAGAACAACTTAGAATTACCAATTAACGGAAGCATTTTCAACGTAACTCAACCAATAACAATTAGATTCAATACTACTAGCGACTGTTCGTCTGAAGGTTTAATACCAAATGCAAGCGTTAGTATAGAACTGATTTCTCCATATGGAGAGGCAGAAATTTGCAATCCGATAATGAACGAATACAATGGTTGGTATAACTGTACTTGGAATTCTACTGGCAAAAAAGAAGGTTATTGGAGCATAAGACTGAATTCTACTTTAATGCCATTATACAACTTCAATTCAACTACATATTCAAACAGGTTCTGGTTAGAGAATGTGAATGCTACTGCAGAAAACTTTAGCGTCTATGTTTGGAACAACTCGATAAATTCCTGGCAAAAAGTTGGTTTCGATGATTATGTTGGCTGGTCTAATAAGTTCAACTTTACAGCAGATATCTACGATCAAGAAGGGGATACAGTTGAATGTAGACTATTCATTAGCAAAGACAATGGAATAACTTGGAATTATGTTGGTAGTAGCATAATAAACGGAATTCCTGGTATTCCAACTAAAGGAACTTGTAGCGTCGTTTATCATGGATTTGATTGTAGTAATATTGGCAACAATAACTGGTTCAAGTTTGAGATAAGAGATGAAGAACAATCTAACTACTATAACACAACTCCAATAAATGCTCCAAAATTGAGAGAGTCTTTTGTTAGCATCTCATTGATTGCAGGAAATGGTAGCTATGTTAACAGAAGCTCAGGAATTAATCAAATTGTTAGATTTGGAGTAAATGTCTTTGACCTAGAAAATTCCAGTTATGCTCCTAATGCTAACGTTAGCTTCTGGGTTACAAGAGATGGAAGCAATTATCAATTCGATTTAAGCAACAAGACAGAAGCTAACGGAAATGCCTCTTATTACTTCAATCCCGACTGTAACTATTCAACAGGCTTACAATACTGGAAAGCTGGGGTAACAGATTCTTGCTATATTGACATAAACACAACAGACTTTACAACTTATATAATCGGAGATATTTTGCCAAAGATAGTATTGCCAAATGGAGAAGAGTATTTGAGAGGAAGCAATATAACAATTAGAACTCTATTAACTGATGAGTGTAACGTTGCTCTAAGGGGAGCAACTGTTAACTTTACGATGAGATCAGAAAAAACATTGAACAATTATACTTGTGATGATGTTGTTGAAGAAGGAAGTGGTTATTATAGTTGTACATTTAACACATCCTCACCAATAATACTGCCTGCTAGATGGTATAACATTACAACATTTGCTAATAAAACATTCCACAATACCAACTCAACAACTAAATACAGAGCATTCTGGATTGAAACAAGTCCAATTCTTTCCAATCCTGTTGCAATACCATCTGGAGATGGAGGTTGGGGAGAAACCTGGCTATTCAAAGTTAATTTCACCGATGAAGATCTAGACACTAATTGGTTAAGACTATATGTAGATAGAGGAAGACCTACAGATCCATCACAAGTTGCCATAAATCAAACTGTTAGTGGAGAAAATATAGAAGTTTACTTTAACATGAGTGGAATATTTAATGAAGATGATTTCAATAGAAACAGAACAGTTAAATTCAAGTTTAATGTTACAGATAATCCTCCCGCAGGTTTACCAGAAGATATTTATGATACTGGCTGGCTATACTTGACTTTAAATCCAGACAATGTTACTATCATTCCTATAAATCCAGTAGATGTTGTTATCAATAGAAGTGAAATGAAAGGTTCTCCAATTGAATATAGAGCCCAAATAATAGATTCTGATACAGGTGCTCCTCTTCCAGGAGGAAGAACAGCAAAGATATACTTCACTAAAGACGGCTCAACATTCATAGATTCTGGTACATTATACATAGCGAGCGGAGGTTATGTTTCAAGAAGCGTTACTTTAGATTGTAGTTATTCAGTTGGACCACAATATTGGATTGCAGGAACATTTAATACAACAACACAATACGCTTGGGAAATAAAGAATTCTTCAGTAGTAAGATTTGATATAGTTACAGAACCATTGAAAGTAAACATAACAGCACCAATCAACAACTATCCTTGGAATGCTCCAGTGAGAGGTAAAGATGACATAAAGATTTATGCTGAGGTTAAGGACGATTGTGGCTATGTTAGTGGGGCTGCTTTAACTTTCTACATTTACGATCCAAACTACGGAAACTACATTTGTAGCGATGTTGTGGACTATGGAAATGGTACTTATTCATGTACAATTCCTGCATATGTTACAACAACTTGGACAACAGGCTGGCATAACATTAGTGTAGAAGTTTCAAAGATGTATTATAACTCAAGTACAGACTTCCAAGAAAATGCATTTTACCTAGCAACAGAACCAATAATTACTCCAGAAGGCTTTCCATCAATTACTGGCTACTCAATAAGTGGAGATGGTTCTTGGGGAGAGATTTGGAAATTTGAAGCTTGGATATATGATCAGGATAATGATGATGTTAATGTTTCTCTATATGTAAATCTCTCAAGCGGATGGGTCTTGAGGAATTCTACTATAATAAAAGCAGAGACTCCTCAATTAATAACATTTTATGATACTTTCTCTTGTGATGATATAGGAGTTAGAACCTACAAGTTTGTTGCGACTGATGTTTGGGGCTATTCGGATCAAAAGAACAGCACAATAGACATAAAGAAAGACGATGTTAGCATAGAATATGTAACTGGTGCTGGCGAGCAAGTAAGAAGAGAAGGAAACAATTTCGTTACAATTAAAGTTTTAGTTAGAGATATAGACAGAAATGTTTTGGTTGGTGCAGGAAGAAATGGTAGCTTGTATGTAACTACCAGAAGCTTAGGCTCAAGTGGAGACACTTCTAGCTACATAAGATATTATTTTAACCAAACAGATTCTAGTAGTATTTTAACATTCTACTTCGATCCGAACTGTAGCATTGGAGTTGGAATGCAAAACTGGAAAGCTGGTATTGAGAATGATGTCTGTTACAAAGATACAGTGCCAGAATATGGCTTTACTGTTAATGTTACAGGTCAACTAAAAGTTGGTATTGCTTCTCCAACTCAAGGCTCTCAAATTATTGTTGGTGACATAGCCAATGTTACTTCATTTGTTTATTCTGATTGTTCAGATGAAGGATTGATATCCGGAGCTATTGTGACACATGAAGCTATTTCACCAGATAACAAGGCAGAAACAATAACACCAGTTTTCGATTTAGGAAATGGTTATTATAATTCGAGTTGGGATACATCTTTCCACATTGGAGGATTATACAGCTTTAGAATAAATGCAAGCAAACCTAACTACTATCCAAACTCAACAATATTTGCAAATTGGTTTTATCTTAACAACACGCCTCCACAGGCTGAAAACTTAAGCGTCACTCCAACTATAGGTGGTTGGGGTTCGATCTTCAGTTACAGTGTTGATGTTTATGATTATCAGCAAGACAATGTTACTTGTAGACTTTATGTTAAAACTACTGGTGAATGGGTCTATAAAGGATCGTATAATTTGACGGGTGGAAGAGGAAAATGTGTGGTTAACGTTACTGATTTTACATGCTTAGATATATCAAGCACGACTTACTTCAAATTTGAGATTGATGACGGAACCAGAGAAAACGTTTTCAATACATCAGAAACTATAGGACCAACTATAACTAAAGATCCAACAATAAGCGAGTATTATGTTGGTAACAACTCTTTTGTTAATAGAAGCGGTGATCAAACAGTCTTATTGGGAGTTAGAATAAAAGATACAATCAAAAACTCATACATATCTTCTGGCTTTAGTGGAAGAATATTCGTTACTTCAGACGGAAATAATTACGATTATGGAACATCAAATGTAACAGATGACAATGGCTATTTGCTAGTTTACTTCAACCCATCTGCAGATTACTCAGTTGGAGTTCAAAAATGGAAAGGAGGAATTTATGACGATGCTTGCTATCAAGATAGCAATTCGACAGAACAATATTTGACAATTCTTGGAGATTTGAACATTCAGTTACTCTATCCTTCAGTATATACAGAATACCTAAAACCATACGACAACATAACAATAAGAGTTAAAGTAACTAATGATGTTGGATTAGACGTTAGTGATGCAAACGTTTCAATAAATCTAATTCATGAAAGTGGAACAATATTCAATTGTTCTCCAGTAGTTTCTCTTGGAAATGGTGAGTACTTATGTTCAATAAACACATCTCTAATTAGAGCTAGATATTACAACATAAGTGTTTCTGCCCAAAAACAATTCTACAACAATGGTTACCTATTGACAGAAAACATAATATACGTCAAAACAATGCCTATATTAACTGGAGAGCAAGTTTTGTCAAAGAGCGGAACAGATACTGGTGGATGGGGTGAGACTTGGACGTTTAAAGTTAACGTTACTGATGAAGATCTAGACCCACTTTCACTAAAACTCTGGATTAAGAGAGCTACTGAATCAACTTGGATACTTGCAAATTCAAGTAGTTATATAGACAATCCAGATTTAAATGGAGCAATAAACAAAACGATAACTTTAACATTCAAGAATCCATCAGTCCTTCAAACAAAACAAGGAGAATGGTACTATTACTTTGAAGCCGAAGATATAAGAAATTATGTTGGAAACACAAGCATACACAGCTTCTTCGTTGAAAAAGACGACGTAAACATTTCTCTTGTAGCTGGTAATGGAACTTCAGTTTGGAGAAACGGAACTGATATAGCAAAGCTTGTTGTTTATGTTTATGATTTAGATAGAGAAGAACCAGCTAACGACGCTAACGTAACCTTCTTCGTAACTTTGAATGGAAGCATCTTTGATTCAGGAACTATTGTATATTCAAACGGTACAGGTTATGCTACTTTTGAATTTGATCCAGGTTGCAATCCACTCTACAAAACAGGAATTCAATATTGGAAAGCAGCTATTGTTAGCGATGATTATTACAAGCCGGCATCTTCCTCCAACTTTACAATAACGATAAAATCACAAATTAACTTGAGAGTAGATTATCCGGATGGAGACGCGTTCTTAAGAGGAACCACAGCACCATTCTACGTTTCAGTGTATGACGAATGCGAATATGTAAACGGAGCTGATGTACTATTGTACGGAGTTTGGGGTACAAATCAATTCAGCTGTACTCCTGTTTACGATATGAGCAATGGAACATACAATTGTACTTTTGATACAAGCGGAAAGCCATTTGGTTGGTATTCTATAAAGATGATGGCGAGAAAAATCTATTACTCTGAATATCCGTCATACACTACAATAACAAAACCAAACGCATTCTTCGTAGCATCTAAGCCAACAATAACTTCATTTACAATAGATCATTACTATGGTGGTTGGGGAGAATTGTATAATTTCAACGTTAGAATAACAGATACAGATTCAAGTCCAAACAATGTGACACTATGGAAGAGTTATGATAATGTAACTTGGATTTATGTTGATTCTAAAGTTGTTACTCCAAGTTATAGCGATTATCCTGTTAGCTTTTCAAAGAGATTTGACTGTAGCGATTATCTTACAAATTCAACAGTCTTCTTTAAAGTTACTACAGTAGATGTTAATGGATTTAATGATACAAGTGCCAGCTTGAATATAACTTTTGAGAAAGATGATGTAACGATTAATTTAGCATCAGATAGTTCAACCACAGTAAGAAGAATTGGAGATAACTTAGCATATTTGAGAGCAATCGTTTACGATTCTGATAGAGGAATATATCCAAGTGATGCTAACTTAACAATTTGGATTACAAGAGATGGTAGAAACTATGATTACTTCCTTAACTGCACTTCATCGAACGGAAATTGTACAGTTTATTATAATCCAGATTGTTCATCAAAAGAAGGAATTCAATACTGGTTCGCCCAAAGTGGAGATGCTTGCTATAAACAAGTAAACTCAACTAACAGAACTCTAACTGTTATTGGTCAATTAAATGTATCTATAATAAATCCAGCTGCTAATTCAATATTGCAGAGAGGAGTTGTTAATGTATTTAATGCTAGCGTTTATGATGAGTGCTTGAATTTAAGACCAAATGCAACAGCGAGATGGTACAACTCAACTTGGAGTTTGTTAGCTAGCGGTCAAAATACAACATGGTTAACTCCAACATCATACAAGTTAGGTTTCGAAAGAATATATGTTAATGTTTCAGAAACCAACTTTGACTCAAACTTCAATTCAACTCCAGTATATATTTACGGATGGTCTAGAGTAAACTTTGTCTCACCATCAAACGGAACTACAGTAGAGTCAGGATCATTGATAAATCTAGTTTGTAGAGTTTTAGATTTCAACACTTCTCAACCAATCTCCAACTATTCAGTGAAGTTCTTCAAGAATGATGTTTTGATTGGAAGTAGCTTGAGTGATTCAGACGGCTATGCACAAATAGGTTGGAATACATTTGGAGAGCCAGCAGGCAACTATAATGTTAGTTGTAGAATAGAAACAAATTCAACACTCTTTTACACTCCGGCTATCCCTCAATCAAGCATAATAATAACTCTAAAAAGACCTTTGATAATAGATGAAATTATTGCACCACCATTCATTTACAGAAACGATTCGTTCGTTCCAAACAAAGCTAACATAACAGTTCACGTTAGAGATGCGCAAATCGGAGACGCAAGTGGAGCAAACGTTTCATTCTACATGTTTAACAATTATATTGGTAGTTGCTTAACGAATTCAACTGGTTATTGTTCTTTAATTAACCTCGACTTCCCAGATAACTTTACTCCAAGCTTGGTAACAATATACATAAACGCAACGAGAGATGTTAACGAGCCATCTGAAACTGTAAATACAAGCATACAAGTAAAAGGAATTCTATATGCAACAATCATTTTACCAGGAAACAACTCATACTTCTCTAAAGCTCAATCAATTCCTGTCGAAGTTAATGTTATTAGCGAAAATGGAGAAACATTAGATTATCTAAATGAAACTGGCTTAACTGTAGAATGGTGGAATGAAACAAGCAAATTGGTAGAAGGAATCTCAACAATTATACCTCAATCCTTTGTGGCTCAACAATCTACTGGTAGGCATTCACTAATGGCAGTTGCCAAAAAGAGCTATTATGATGATGGTAAAGCTAATGTTACAATATACATAAACAGTCTTGCAGACGTCATTTGGATATCTCCTCTAAACGATACAGTTTTGCCATATCCAGAAGAATTCAACGTGACATGCATGGTTAAAGATACTTACGCTGGAGGAATAGCCGATTACAATGTTAGCTTATACTACAAGATTGAACCAAATGTCGATTTCATCTACTTAGATACTCTAAAAACTAATTCAAGCGGATATGCAAGCTATCAATTCAAGCCATATGAAAAAGGAAATTACACATTCTTGTGCAACATAACAGATGATAACGATAAGTATTATTCAGCTTACAGAAAAACAAGCGGAGCAATGTTCTGGGTTAAGGATATTTATCCACCAGTAATTTTCAACATAAACGTAACTCCAGTTTATGGATTAGAGGCTAACTTAAATTCAACACAAGTATTCGCTACTATTTCAGACAATTATGATGTAAACTCTGTTTGGTTAAATGTCAGCTTACCAAATGGAAGCTTTGAAATAGTACCAATGTATAATGTTTCACCAAAGGTTAAAATTGGAGATTACATTTTTGTTAATTATTCAACAACATACTTGCCAAGAATGGACGGAAATCATAGCTTATACATATATGCCATTGACATGCCACCCGAATCTAATGTTAATAGCACTCTAGCTGCAGAAATAGTTGTGTTCGGTAAAGTTTATGGAGATGCGAAAACAAACATTAACGATGTATTGGCAACTGGAATTACTCAAAAGAAAGGATTCAACTTTACAGTTATAGCCAACTTTACAAACCTTGGTCCGGCTACAGCTTATAGCGTTAATCTAACCCATTCAGAATCTCCAATAGGCAGCTTGAAATACAATGAAAGTATTAAACAATGTGGCACTTTGAAGCCAGGTGAAACATGCTATTGGAACTACACCATAATAGTTCCAAATGCAACATCTCCAGGAATATATACATACAACTTGATTGCAACTTGGAGAAATCCAGACTTAAGCATTAACTCGACAACAGCAAGAATAACTATAACTGTTACCTCAAACCCAGTAATATCCATAGAACCAAACTACATCGAAGTTTCTGCTCCGCATGATGCTACAACTTACATAGGAGATGTTAAAGTTGTTTCTGAAGGTAACGATGATGTTTATGAAGCAAAAATAATAAGTTTGACAGATTACTTGTATTCAAGATGTCCAGAATGTAGGTTAACAGTATATCCAACAGAATTCGGTCTTTTGAAAGCTGGTGAAGTTAGAACAGCAAGCGTTAGTATACAAGTTCCAAGGGGACAAGATCCAGGAATATACCTTGCAACATTAAGAGCAAATTCAACTAACGCTGGATATTCAGACGCATTATTAAACATAACAGTGCCAGCTAACTATACTTGGATTGTTTCACCGACATCACTTGGAACTAGAATATTGCCACCAGGAACCAAAGGAAACTTAACATTTATAAACGTAACAAACATAGGAAATGTTAGACTTGTTCTAACATTCTCACCTTCAGGAAACGCAAGCACATTCTTCAAAGCTTATTTAAACGAACCTCTAGCTACTTTGCCATTTGAATTAGCTAAAGGAAGTACTAGAACTATAGTTGTTAATTATTCAATTCCTGTCGATGTTTTTGAAGGAATTTACGATTATGGAATTTACTTAAGGAATGCTTCTGGCTTCCCAGCAGACCCATCAGAAAGACTAATATACGGAATATTCAACATTACTGATGTTCCTCCAACAATAGAAAATGTTTCAATTGTTCCAATGAATTTCGAAGTTGGATATGAAAATGTTAGCATCTCAGCAAACATAACTGATAATGTTGGTGTTGATAAAGCATGGATAGAAGTTGAGTTTCCAAATGGAACGAAAGTTAATCAAACAATGAGCAACATCTCTAGCTATTACTACACAACATTAGTTAGCAGGCAATCTGGAATTCATAAAGTTAGAATTTGTGCGAATGATACTGTATTGCCAAGCAGACCGTATGGATTGGTTGGGTGCACTGACTACTATCAAGTTATAGGATCAACAACTACTCAACTTAATGTTAGATTTGAAAATGGGCCAATAATTGCAGATAACGTTACTATTGTTTCCCCACAAGTAATATCAACAAAATTAATTGTAGAGAATGTTGGAGGTTCAAGAGCATTTAATATAAGCGTTAATACAAGTTCAAGCGATAATGTAACGGTAACTCCAAATAATTACTTCTTTAGTTTGTTGCTGAAAAGCTCTAACATTTCTGCAACTTCAAACATTTCCATATCTCCATACACTCAACCTGGAACATATTACATAGCTCTATTAGCAAATTGGACAAATCTAGATTCTAGTAAAAACAGTTCGACAAGAATAGTTGAAGTTAATGTTACTCCAAATCCACTAGTTGTACCAAGGATAAGTAAATTAGAGTATGCTATAGTTGCTGGAGATTCCTTCACTTCAAGCTTTGATATTTGGTCGATTGGAAATGTTAACGCAACAAACATAAACATAACATGCTATTCCGGTATTCCATGCACAGACTTCAATCTAACGTTAGCTCCATCTCAAATTGATAGTATGAGTGTAGGAGAAATAAGAACCATAAACATTTCATTGGGAGTTCCAAACAACTATTTGACGGGAAACTACAACGGAAGTATAAGAATTTCTTGGGGTACAAACAAATCTTCAATATTGCCAATAAATGTTTGGGTGCCAATGAACATCTCTTGGGAGCAATCACCAACATCAATAATTAAGATTTTGGTTGATGAAACAAACGGAACATTTGATACAATCAATTTTGTTAACAAAGGAAACTATGAGGTTCCATTGAACATAAGTTTAGAAGGAAATATAACTCAAATATTGAATGTTAGCGATTCATTCATTGTTGTGCCATATGCTGGAAGCAAGAACTTAACAATATTTTACAACATTCCAAGCTTGCCTTCAAACAGATATTATGAAGGTGTATTGAGAGCAAGAATTGTTGATTGGTTAAGAGGAAATTCAACCATAACAGAAACATCAACCAATATTTCAGTATTTGTTCACTCATTCCACGTTAATATAACTTATCCAACATATGAAAATCCAATGTTGAATGTTAACCCAGCTACATTAATAGAGGCAAAAGTTGATGTTAAATACAATGGATTGCCAGAGCCATCAGCTTCGTTCAATGTAACACTATTCAATGATACTTTTGTTATATCTCCAAGCTTTATCTCTCAATTCAATGCGTCAAGCGGAATATGGTCAATATGGATTTCCGCTCCAAACTTAGCTTTAGGTAGAGCATACTCTCTTGGAATAAGTGTGAGCACAAACAAAGACATTCCGATAACTAAGTATGATGAAGAGAAAGATTCAATAATTTACAACGATACAATAGCTCCAATAATAAACATTTCCATGCCATCTAGAACTCCAATTTACGAGATAATACCAATTTTGATAAATGTAACTGAAGCTGGAAGATTGAAGAGTGTTAACGCTACTATAATAAGACCAGATCAATACGTTGAAATCCTGAATTTAACTTTCGTTGGAAGGATTTATGATGTTTATTCATACAACACAACTTACATAAGCACGAACCTAACAGGAACATTCATACTTTCAATTTCGGCTTGTGATATTAGCAACAATTGTAATTTTGTGAACAAGACATTTGTAGTTTATCCAACAGCCTGGTTTGCTGGTTACATGCTGAACTATGAGTCATTAGCAAAAGAACCAATTAGCGCAAGATTCATTTTGTACGATTTAGATGGAAGTGTAAGATTCAACTTTACAAACAATGAAACTGGCTATTACAACAAGACTGTAGACGTTAAAACTTATAATTTGTTGTTGAGGTTAGAAAATGGTAGCTTTAACCCATCAATCTATCTAGAAAATGTCTCAATATCTACAAGCCTCTTCAACCCAATAATAGTAGGAAATATACCAAAACAAAGAGTAACGACAAGCGCATTAAAGACTTTGTATGTTGATACGATTTTGAATTACACAAATGCTACTATTGAATTTAGGTTTGATGACTGTGTTGGTCAATCTTGTGGATTACCAATATACAGTGCAAGCAATTTAGGAATTTACAAATATCAAGGAAACTGGACGCCAATCGTTAGCACATCAATTAATTCAAATTGGAGGAGAATAACCAATTTGAACTATGATAATTCTGATAATTCTATCAATTTGACAACATTTACTGTTAGGGCAAAAGTTTCAGATCTGAGAGGAGTTTATATATTGGCTGAGTTCATATGTGGAAATGGCGAATGTGAGTCTACTTATGGAGAGAATAGTGCTATATGTCCATTAGATTGTCCATCAATACCCGGAGCTGGAGCAGGTGCTGGTGGAGCAGGAGGTGTAGGAACAGGAGCTGGAGCAGGTGGTGGAGGATTTGGAGGTGGTGCCGGAGCTGGCGCAGGTGTAGGAGGTGGAATAGGTGGATTTGGTCTGCCTATAAACATCTCTCTACCAAACATATCAGTACCAAACATTACTTTACCTAACGTCACGAGAGCGCCAGTAGAATTTAAAGCTACAGTTATTGATTTGACTGTTGCTCCAGAAGAAGAGAAACTCTTCTCAATAGATGTTACGAATCACTTAACTCAAGACTTTGATGTTTCAATTACAATTGAAGGACCAGCATCATCAATAGTAACGGTTCAAACTCCATTAGTTAGAGTGCCCGCTCAATCAATTTCTACTGCCACATTTAGAGTATTTGCTTCAAAGTCAATAGCTCCTGGAATTTACATAGGAGAAATTTCATTGAGAGCAGGTAACATAACTCATAAAGTTCCTTTAACGATAAAAGTAAATCCAATAGCTGAACCATTGCTAGACGTTAAAACAAAAGTTTTGACTAAAGCTGTCGCTCCCGGTAAAGATTTGATGTTTGAGGTAACTTTGATAAACATGGGTCAGACTCCAAGTGTTGAAGATATAACTGTTACATACACCGTTAGGACATTAAACGAGCCATACAAAATAATTACCCAAACTCAAGAAACTTTAGCTGTTGTTAATACATTAACTTACGTTAGAAAAATTACAATCCCAGAAAACACACCTCAAGACTCTTACATACTATTTGTTAATGCGAGCTATTGGTATGGAAAGAAATATGCAATGGCTGCTGACAGCTTTGAAGTCAGCGAATTGCCAGCTCCAGTTTTAATGCTAAAAGCAGTTTTCAGCAATTGGGTAACTTACTTTATACTAATGATTGCATTGCCAATTGGATATGTTGCACTGAGATGGTATGCAGCTTACAGAATGGCAAAGCTTGCTAAAAGAAGATATGTTGCACCAATCGACTTCAAAGAATTGCCACAACCAGGACCAAACTCTATAGAAGTTGGTAAGATTGCAGAAACTGATGTTAAAGCATACTTAGACTTATCTCAGTTAACAATGCACACAATTGCTGCCGGTGGTACAGGTTCTGGTAAAACAATATCAGCAATGGTTGTAGCTGAAGAATTGTTAAAGAGGAAAATACCAGTTATAGTTTTCGATCCAACTGGTCAATGGACAGGATTCATCAAACCAAACAGATTAAAACAAATGTTAGATTTGTATCCAAAGTTTGGATTGAAGCCAACTGATGCTAGAAGCTTTAGAACAAGCATAGTCGTTGTTGAAGATCCGAACATGGAAATAAACATAAAGAAATACATGATTCCGGGAGAAATTACTGTATTTGTTATGAACAGATTGAAGCCAGAGCAGTTGGATGCCTTTGTTAGAAGAAGCATTCAAGCAATATTCGATATGAGGCCGCCAGAAACAAAAGAAATGAAATTATTGTTAGTTTACGATGAAGTTCATAGATTATTACCAAAGTACGGTGGGAAAGGTGGATACACTGCTCTAGAAAGAGGAGTAAGAGAATTCAGAAAGTGGGGAATTGGTATTTTCATGGTATCTCAAGTTTTGCTAGATTTCAAGGGAGCAGTTAGAGCTAACATAGCTAACGAAATCCAGTTGAGAACAAGGTATGAAGGAGACATAAATAGAGTTAAGTCTAAGTATGGTCAAGAATATGCGAGCAAGATTACAAAACTAACAATAGGTACTGGTTTGTTCCAGAATCCAGAATACAACCACGGTAAGCCATGGTTCATAAGCTTTAGACCAATATTGCATTCACCATTTGGTCTTACTGATGAAGAAATTAATCAATATGTAAGTCTAAATAAGAAAATAGAAGAGTTTGAAGCAAAGATAGCAGAATTGAAGAGTAAAGGAGTAGATACATACGACATGGAGATAGAACTAAACATAGCTAAGGACAAACTAAAGACAGGAGCTTTCAAGATGGTAGAGACATACTTAGAATCTCTGGAAAAAAGACTTAGCAAGTTTGGTGGTAAATAGTGCCTTTATTTAAAAAAGTGTTGAAGGAAGAAGAGAGAAAACAATTGGAAAAAGAAAGAGAAGACATTCTTATATTAATTTCCCAACTGGAAGAAGAATTTCAAAAAGCCAATATTACAGAAGCTGTTTACAAAGAAACTAAAGAAAAGTACGAGAAAAAGTTGGCAGAAATCAACAAAAAACTTGGGATAAAAGAGGAAAAGAAAAAAGAGGATAAAAAGAAAGAAGTTGAAGAGAATCCATATAAGCAGGAAGGTTCTGCAGAAGAAGGTCCAGTTTTTATTGATCCTATGAATCCTCCTAAAGAAGTTGAAGAGGTTAAGGTTGAGGAGACAAAAGAAGAAGCTGCCGAAAGCAAGATTGGCGTTGAGCTAGAAAAGATTAAAGCATTTATAGAGTCTCTAAGAGATACAGATAAGACTTTGAATGAGCAAATAAGAAGTTTAGCGGAAGCTTTAGGAGAAGTTCGTTCTATGGTTTTTCAGACAGATGGAGCTCTAAAAGAACTTGAAATGAAGGTTGAAAAGTTGACTAGCGATATAGAGGAATTGAGACCTGAAAAAATTGAAAAGAGAATTAGAGATATTGAGAAAAATTTGGAGAGTTTTGAGGTATTTAAAGAAAAGACTGACAAAAAGCTTGAGGATGTTGGAGAAAAAGTGTCTAAGATAAATGAATTTTTGAGGAGTGCAGGAAGTTTAGAAAATCTTACAAAAATTTCCAAAGACATATCAGCTAAGGTTAAAGAAATTAAGGAAGTTGTGAGATATATTGAGCGATTGGCCACACAAGTTGAGAAGGCATTTGTTGAAATGAGTAAAAATCTAGAAGAATTTCCAATTTTTAAAGCAAGGTTGGACTCTTTAGAAGAAAGCGTAAGAGAACTTTCCAGAAATGTTGAAACTATTAACACAAGGTTAGAAAATGTTGCTACTTTAAAAGACATAGAGTCTTTTAGAACAGATATAATGTCAATTAGATCTCAAATAGATGAAATTAATAAAGTCCTGCCGATAACTGAAGCGAAGATACCAGAAACTATAAAGAGACTTAGAGAGGAGAGGGATGATGTTTTGTTGTTAATAAAATCATTAGAAACCGAACTTCAACTAGGAAAAATAAGCTTAGGAGATTATAACTTGGCTAAATCTAAGGCTTTGGAAAAACTTAGAAAAATTGAAGATCAGTTAATAGAAGAGTGGAAAAGAATAGAGAAGTTTATAGAGAGCGGAGGAATAGAAGCTATTCCTCTTGTTGAAAGAAAAGAGGAAGTTGAAAATGAAAAGAATAGAGATGAAGCAAAAACTGAAGAAAAAAGAGGAAAAGATATAAAAAAGGAGGAAGTTATTGAAAAACTCAAACCTCAGGATAATAACTCGAAAAATGAGAAGATAGAAACAAAAGAAGAGACGATTAATCTAAAAGAAACAAAAGTTGAAGATTCTAAAGCCTCTGGAAATTTGAAAGATAGTAAAGATATACAAAATGAAGAAATTGAAAATAAAGAAGTCAAAAAAGAATCTGTCGAACCAAAATTTGTTGAACCAATTAAAGTTAAAGATAAACAAGATGTTTTGAAAGTTTTGAAAAAAATGAAAGAGGTAATTTAGATGGTAGTTATTGGGATAATAAGCGCAAAAGGAGGGGTTGGAAAAACTACTGTTACTTCTAATTTGGCTTCAGCGCTAGTAAAATTTTTTGGAAAAAGAGTTTTGGCTGTGGATGGTAATATAACAACACCAAATTTGGGAATTCATTTTGGAATGCTTTCTCAAGAGAATACTTTGACTGAAGTTCTAGAAGATAAGATTGATATAACTCAAGCTATTTACATTCATCCAAGTGGAGTTCATATTATTCCAGCTAGCTTAAGTGCAATGGTGGAGCATCCGGATACTTCTAAGCTTAAAGAAAAAATCGACAAGGTTAAAGATAATTATGATTTTGTGTTAATTGACGGAGCCGCTGGAATCGGAAGAGAGGTAATTTCAACCATAAAGGCGAGTGATCAAATTCTTCTTGTATCTAATCCTGACATGGCAGCAATTATTTCTGGATTGAAAGCTAAGAAAATCGTTCATGCTTTAAACGTTTCATTAAGAGGTTTAGTCTTGAATAAAGTTGAAGGAAAAGAACATGAGATGAAATTAGAACAAATAGAAGAGTTGACTGAAGCAAGAATTATAGGACAAATTCCTTTTGACAAAAAAGTCATTGAATCTATTTCTAAAATGACTCCAGTTGTTTTGCTTGATGGAAGAACAAAAGCTTCGAGGTCTTTTAAAAAATTGGCAGCAGAAATTAGCGAAGAATTTTATGTGGAAAAAGAAAGCATCTGGGATAAAATAAAAAAACTCTTTCGTTTATGGTAAGTTGTATATTTAAGTGTCCAAGTTATTTATAAAGAATTGTATTAGTATCTTAGGTTTATACTGAAATAGCAAGTGTAATATTTTTGAGTATGGGCTTTTCTTCTAGAAGTAAAAGTATAAATTCTTTTCTATTCATATTTTCTCATGAAAGTTAATAACTTAGCAGTGGTAATTGTATCATTTTCGTTGCCATTAATTAAAGAAGCAGTTAAGGTATTTTCTAGTAGTATTTTTTCTTGTTCTTACAACAAAAACATTATTCTAGATGCTAGTCTTCAAACTTATTCCTTGCTAATGTGTGTCTCTCCACTTTCATACTTTTTTGTGGTATTTCTTTCTTTTCTTGCTATGTTTAGCGTTTCTATCACATTTCTTTTACTCGAAGACAGAAGAATGAGTTCTTTAATGCTGATACTTTCATTTTTCTTTCTTTTTACGGATATCCTGCTTTTCTTCTACGGAAAAATCAGCTATCTATTCTTGCTTCCTTTTCTACCATTCATGCTCTCTACGTTTCTAAAAATCGAGTAAATTTTTTATTCTGAAATAAGTTCAACAAATTTACATGCGTTAAAAACACAAATATGTTCTTTGATTATTTGCTTAAGCATAGTATCTGTATCTTTGCTTTTGGTAAATTCATCAATCGTTATCAATCGAGCAGAAACCTTACCAAAAGTAACAAAAGATTCCTCAAGAATTCTTTCTATTTTTTCAGTTTTATTATTCGTGGTTATAAAAAGTAAGTCTAAGTCGCTTTCTTTTTCAGCAGAGAATCTAGCATAACTTCCAAAAACAAGTATGCAAACTACATTGTTTGGTAAATTCTGCAAAAGTTGAATGAACGGGCCTTTTAAGCTTTTATACTTAACGAAAAACTCCTCTTTCTTTTGCATTTCTATCAAAGAAAAAACCAGCTTTCCATTTTCGCTTTTGAGGTTCGGATAAATTTTTTTCATACGATTTTTTCCAATCTCAACTTCTTTTATTACCTCAGAATTTTTAAGGTCGTTTATATGTTTGTAAATGATGTTTGGTGCAGTACGTGTTTCTTTTACTAATTCGGAAATGTTTATACCTGGGTTTTCGTAGATTTTTCTCAACACTTTGTATCTGGATTTTGTTATAGGAAAAATCATGCTATCAACTCCTCCACAAATTTAACAAACTTCTTTGCAAACTCAAGAACAAGTTCAGCATCTTCTTTGGAAAGTTCTTTCCATTTAACAACGTCATACTGACTTACTTTCCTTAAAGAATATGCTATTTCAAAAGCAGTAAAGTCAGAAAATTTGGAGTGAAGCTTTCTTAACTCTTCATAAAACTCATTTGGAATTAATCCTAAATGTTTTAACGCTACTATAAGACAAATATGGTCTTTTGAGAACATTTTGGCTTTCTTTATTAATAAAGCATTAGCGGCATGATGAATAGAATAGTAAGCTTTAATTATAGTCCAATCCCAGCAGTCATCTTCAAACTCTTTTATAGCTCTACTCAGATCGTGCTTCGCTTTTTCTAAATGCAAAATAGCTTCTGAAGCATCGATATTTATGAATTTTTTTCGTGAAACACAAGTTTCATAATAAGCTTTGATTGAGTCTTCTCTTGTTGGAAGCTTAGAACCTATTTCTTCCAAAACCATATATAAAATTATATATGCACGTATATAAAATTATATATGCAGCTTATCGAAGTTTGGAATGAATAATTTCTCTCACTTTTTCAATTTCAGAAGGTTTAAACATCTCCAGCTCCGGAAGCCTTTCTTTTAAAGAAGAAACTCCATCTAAACTTTCAGAAATTAGAATAGCAATAGAATCTTCCGCTTGTTCTCTTATCCTTTTAAAATTATCTAATTGCTTATCTAAGCTTTCCTTTGGGTCGAGAACATAAACACAAGATTTGTACATTCTCAAAGGAACTCTTTCAGAATTACTAAAAATTTCTACCGAGCGAGAAATGCCATCAGTAATGGAAAGTTGGATTTTTTGGTCTAGAGATGTTGGTAGAATAAGAAGAACTTTCTTTTCCTTTCTTTTCCTGCTTAAAACCACAAAAAAAGAGATTATCGTTAAAATTGTTAGCATTAAAGCATAAGTGATTATTGGATAAGTTTGCGAAAATATCATTTAGAATATTGTTTTCTCGATTAATAAGATTTCACCAACAACTATGAGCAAACTTCCAAATATTGCAAAAATCTCTGAAAATGGAAGCTTCAAATATACCTCAAAATCATTAACCGCAATAACAAAATTAAACCCAATCATTATCAAGGCAAGATATTTTTCTCCACCTTTTGAAATGAAAAAGTAAATAAGCGAAAGTGGTAAAACAACAAAAAAACCAGAAATTCCTAATAAGAACATGTTAACGTTTGGAGGACATTCCATTTCAGTATAAGTTGTCATAATGCTTGTATCAAACAAAACGATTCTTACTGGTTTACAACCGGCATACAATCCAAAAATAAAATGGCCAAGCTCGTGTAAAACTATAGTAGAAAAAGAAAAGAGGATGGTTATCAAAAGAAAGTAAAGGAATATCTTTGCGTAAAGCTTAAAAAGCTTTGCTTGTGCTTTTTTCATTTTTTACATTGAATTTCGAATAAATAATCATGGAAAAGGTTAACCTGGCAATAATTTTTTTGGTATTGGCAATAGCATTTTTATACTTCTTTAAGCCACAAATTACAGGCCTTTTTATTGGTTTTGGAGAACCCACAAATGCTACTTGGTTTAATACTACATGGCATTACAGGATTAGAATAGACATTTATTCTCCTACAGATAGAACGAATTGGCCAGTGGAAATAAAAATAAACTTTACTGATTTGTTACCCAGCGGAACGTTTGATGAAAATTCGTTAAGACTTTTTGAGTATAGCTCAGATGGAAGACTTCTTTACGAAGTTCCAGTTCAATTTGATAAAGATGATAATTATAATGCATCTTATAACGCAGTAGGTACAATTGTTTTCATTTTAAATGGCACGATATTGCAAGGTCAAAACAGAACATTCTATCTTTACTATGATTCAATTGAAAATGGACAAAAAGAAAGCAAGACATACGCAACTAATCTGACTTATTATGTTGATAGTTCAGGAAGGATGATAAATGTTAACACTACAGAACTTTCTATTTACATAGACACATTTAGACAAAACTATTCTGGTATATATCAGGTTGTGAGAAAGTTAGATGGTATCAACATAGTAAATGTTGATGAGACTCAAAAACCTATTGAATACACAGAACTCTTCAATGGAACAAATACTTTAACTTTTGATCTTAGAAATACTTCAAACAATGTATTAATTATTCCAGGACCAGTTAGAGTGACATTGATTCAAAGAGGTTATGAAATAGATTCGAACTCGCTTTCTCCAACAAACGAAGCTTTCTTAGAGAAGAGATATTACTTTTATAACAAGGCTGGAGATACTTACAGCTCTTTCATAAAAGTCGAGGGAAAAATTTACAATTTAAAAAGTCAATCAATAAATAGGTCATCGACACCAGCTGGAGCTATTGCTTTAGATTTGAATAGAAGCTTTTTAATTGATCCGGATTTTGTTACTGGAAATCAACAAAATCCATATTCATATGTTTTAGCTGGTACAACTTCTTACAATTGGGCTGGAGGTCTAATTAACTTAAATTCATATTCTTCATTCTATGCAAAAAATGAAACTGAAACTCTTGGAAGAGTAGGTTTGCATCTAGAAGAAACTCAAATACAACCAAATGGGTACATAAACTTTTCTTCTATACTCTTCTTTGGTGCATATGGAGATATCATGCCAGGAACTATTTTTGAGAATGTTAGAAGAGCGGCTTCAAATCCAGAAGTTATAAGTATAAGCAAACCAGAAAAAATCTTTGTTAACGTTAGCATAAAGACAAATGCAACAATTTACAACAGAAATGAATATGTTTTGCTCGAAGTAAATATAACAAACGATCCATATCAATTAGCAAAGTATCTAAATGCAACAATAGACTTTGGAACTTTGGATAAATCAGACGATTTAACAATACAACTTTTTGATGACGGTACACATGGCGATAAGCAAGCAAATGATAAGATATACACAAACTACTTTTTAATTCCAAATAATGCTCAAACGGGCACTTGGAAAATAAATGTTTCAATTTATGACAAAGATTTTGTTTTCTTGGATTCGCATGAATATTCTTTTGAAGTTACAAACATTTTTAACGTGAATGCTTCAGTTTTAAACAAAATACTGATGGAAGGTTTAACTAATTTTGCTATTGTGAATGTTAAAAATTACAGAAACGATTCATTCATTTCAGGAGCTTTTATAAATTGTTCTTATGGTAGCTATTATACTACTAATTTCACAGATTATGGGAATGGTACTTACTTGGTTAATTTCACCTCACCTCCATATGGAAACTATATCCTAGTTTGTAATGCAAGTAAAGACGGAAATTATGGTATTGGTCAAGATACTTTCTTTTCTCAGGCTGCAAAAACTCAAGTTAAAATAGAACCTATTCCATCTTCAGTAGTTTTAGCTAACGTTTCCTATTATTATGGTGAAACTTTTGGGTTTTATGTAAATGCATCTAACATTGGTTATGGAATTGCATATTCAGCAAACATAAGCTTTGAAGTCCCTAGCGGATGGAGTTATCCATCTGAACCAAATTCTTGCGGCGATATTGGTCTGGGAGAATTTTGCTATAAATATTTCACTATAACTGCTCCTCAAAACACAATAGGAAACTTTAGTGTTAATATAACAATTAGATGGGGAAATCCGGATGGAACAATTTCTACAAACAAAACTCAAATCAATATAACAATTTTGTCAAATCCTATACTAAACATCTTAGAACAATCTATAACAACAAAAGCTAAAGATGGTTTGTTGACATTTCTAACAAACTTCACAATTTCATCAGAAGGAAACTATCCTTTAGAAAATATTCAGATTTCATGCATTGAAAGCATTTGTCAAGATTTCAACATATCATTTAACCCTTCTTCAATTTCAAGTTTACCACAAGGACAAAAGGTTAATGTTAGTATAACATCTCAAATACCATTAGGCTATCCGGCAGGATCATATAAGCTAACGATAAATGCTTCTACAAATTACTCATACGATACATTCAATTTAACGGTAGTATTAGACCCAAAAACGAATGTTTCAATCGATCTAGACAAATATAGCTTTATAACATCAACAATTACTCAATATTCCGGAGATTCATTTGTTTTTAGCTCGACTGTGAAAAACATTCTTAATACAAGCGCGAGAGACGTTAACATAACTTTGAGTTTGCCATCAGGCTGGTCTTCAAACTCTTATTTAGAAAGCTGTGGAGATTTGAGAAGTGGAGAAACGTGCATTAAATCATTTAATGTTAGCATACCAGCGAGAACCTCAACTGGCACTTACAATGTTTTTGTTTATGTATATTGGAAGAATTTGGACAATAGCGTTTCCTCTAATTCTACAACTATTCAAGTAGCAGTATTATCAAATCCTTTGTTAGATGTACTTGAAACAAATTTGAGCAAAAAAGTTGAACCAAGTAAAAATTCTTACATAGGAAACTTTACAGTTCTTTCTATTGGTAACGATAGATTATACAACATAAGATTTTCTTGTGTTGAAGGAAAATGTGACGACTTTAATTTCATTTTCACACCAAGCTTAATTTCATCTTTAGAAGCGGGCACAAATTATAGCGTTGCTTTGAACGTTAGCATTCCATTCAACTATCTAGCAGGAAGCTATCAGAGTTTAATAAATGTGACTTCGGACAATTCAAAAAGCTACGATACTTTGCTTGTAATAATTAATGTTAGCGAAAATAGAACTTGGGATATTTATCCAATAGAGTGTAAAAAATCTGAATTTCCTACTGATGGAATAGCCTGCGAACTAAACGTTTATAACTTGGGTAACGCAAACATAACTTTTTCAATTTATCCAGAATATGGCAATTACACTAAAGTCAATGAAACAAGTTTTGTAATTGAAGCAAATAAGACCAAAAAAGTTTCTATACTTTACAATGTTACTGGTATTCCAGAAGGAATCTACAATTCAACGTTTACAATTTCAGCCTTAGAAGATGATGCTAATCCTAAAAATAAGACATTCTATGTTACTCTTTTGCCTTATTCTCCTCCAGAAATCCAAATTTATTTTGATAAAGATGAAATAGAACAAACTCGAAATGTAAGGATTTTTGCTAACGTTACTGATAAAAGTGGAACTGGAATCAAATCAGTTAATGCATCAGTTCAACAGCCAAACGGAAGTATAGATACTTCTCAAATGGCATTTTTGACTTCAGACGGCAATGTTAGTATTTTCTATGTAGACTATCCATTTGTTAGTGGAGGAAGCACATATGATGTTGGAATTTACAATGTAACTGTTACTGCTGAAGACAATGTAGGTAATATAGGAAACAGCACGTCTTTCTTCAAAGTAAGGAGAACTTTTGTTGCTATAGTCTCAACGTTTTCTGATAAATATTACCAAGGAGATACAGGTTCAATTTACTTTTTGGCAAGAGATTTTGAAGGAAATCCAATAAAAGATGTTAAAGTTTCTTTTGAAATTTACAATCCTCAAGGAGTTTTGATTTTTAAGAGTCAAAATTACACTACAAACGATGATGGAACAATATTACCACCTCCTAGCTTTTACTTGCCATCAGATTCTATTGTTGGCAACTATACTTTGATTGCTAAAGCAGTTTTAGAGCTAGGAAATGTCATAACAACAAAGAATGTTAGTTATAACTTTTCTGTTTTGTTGAGAAGCATAACAGTTACTGGTTTGTTTGCTGATATTTCAACTTCTGTTGTTTGGTATCCAAACAATATCATGAAATTCGGAATTTTGGTTTACAATGGAGAAGGAAGACCAGTAGATCCGGATTCCATGAATTTGACAGTTTATGATCCAGCTGGGAATGTTTATCTTTCAGTTAGTCTAGCACAAATGAATAGAGAATCAATTGGGTTTTATTCTTACAGATACGCAATGCCTGTTAATACACCAAGTGGAATGTATTTGGCAGTTTTGAACGTTTCAAAAGGAGACTTCAATACAATGAAGTTAGCTTCATTTAGAGTGGCAATGGGAGGACCATACGACCTTAAAGTCATTCCATTGCAATATGAAGTTGCTCAAGGGGAAGAATTACCATTCAACATTTTGGTTATAAATATGGGAGAGGTCTCACAAGATGTTTTCATTGAATATTGGGTCTCTTCTGTCGATGGTAAAAAGTACTTCTATTCTTCTGAGGCAGTTTATACTCCATCTCTAACTAACAAAACGTTCTTGAGAACGGCTTACATATTTAGTGATCAGCCATTGGGAACTTACTTCATAAACGTCAAAATGACTTATGATTATGTTCAGCCACCAATTTTAGCTAATGCAACTTTCTTAGTTGTTGCAAGAAATGTTACTCAAGTTGTAAGACCAATACAACAAGTTCCAATCCCAACTGGTCAAATTATAGTTCCTACCCCATTGCCAATACCAACAGCTAATTTGACAGCTTCAATATTGATTGAGAAATTCAATCCTAATATTTCATTAGCAAGAAATTCAATAAAAACAGAGTTGGTAACTGTTAGAAACACCGGTTCTCTAGATTTGTCAAATGTTAGTTTGATGTTAGTAGGCTTTCCAGTAAATTGGTTTAACATAACTCCTTCTAATTATTATTCTCTAGCTCCAAACGCAACTGCAGTCTTTGCTATAACTTTCAACGTTCCAAAAGAAGTAAGCATTGGTAATTACACAGCAACTTTGGTTGCCTCTTCTAATCTAATTTCTGATAGTAAACAAATCAACATAATAATCTATAGAAGCCTTAGAGAATTATTGGAAGAAGAGATTTCTAAGTTAGAAGACGAGTTAGCTCAGCTAATTATTGATACAAAAATTGCTGAGAAAGAAGGAAAGGATGTTAGCGTTGTTAAAGACATGATAAACTCAATAAGAGATGAAATTCTGAAAGCTAGAGACAATTTGAATAAAGAGAATTATGAAGGTGCGATGAAAAATGTTGAGAATGCTAAAGTACTTTTGGAGAGGGCAAGAGATTTGCTATCTAAGCTTACAGTAAAAGCTAGAGCTTTTGTAATACCATTTTGGTTAATAGCTGCTATAGCAATAGCAATATTAGCAATAGCTAGTACAGTTTTGATTTTGAAAAAGAAGAAGAAAGAGGGAGAAAAAATAAGATTACCAACATTCTTGCCAGCTGTAAAGCTTGCAGAACAAATTAGAAAGAAACCAAGCAAGGAAGAAATACTAGCAGAAAAAGAAAATGTTTTGAGAGCTTTGAGAGCTTTGGAGAAAAGCAGAGAAGAAGGGCTAATATCAGAAGCCGCTTATAGAGCAATGAAGAAGAGTTTGGAGGAAAAATTAGAAAAAATAGAAAAGAAGTTGTAAGTACTATCAGAATAGTTGCATAGAGTTTTCTAAAAAAATAAAAAAAGAAATTAGTAGGAAGCAACGACTGTTAGCGTTCCTAACTTTAATTGGCCTGCTGGAATTCCTTTTGGAACATATGCACTTATGTATGTTATTCTATAGATATCTCCAGGTACTAATGTTCTTGTTGTCAAATATGCTGAATTTCCGCAACTTCCAAAACCTGGTCTCTTATCATATCTGTAAACATAAATTTTACTACAATCTTGTGCCACAGCTACACATACTGGTTCATTACCAAAAGCTGCTCTTCCAGAAACGCTAAAGTAACCGAAGTTTGCATCTCCTCCACTTCTAGAAATTCCAGTTGTTGTTGGTGTTTTTGCTAATGTACTTCCATCATCTGGTATATCTGATATTGCAAAGCTTGCGCCTGTATCATTACATCTATTGGTTGTTGTATCAGCACCTGCAGCCCATACATATTCAAAGCTTGTGTTTTTGTAGAAACCCCAAGCCTTTACATTAGTTACACCACTAAAGTCAGCCCCACTAATAGCATCTGTCCAGTTCCACTCTATTCTCCCTACAAACTTTGGAACATTGTCAGAATCTCCTTTTACTACAATAACTCCAGCGGCACTGTATTTGCTTGGGTCAGCAGTTCCATAAGGTCTTGTCGTTTCATCAGTTAAAGTACTTGCATAGATGTAAATGTTAGAAACGTTTAATGAACCGGTGTTTTTTACATCAACATATTGAACAACACCAGCTGATCCTGGATATATGTTGGTCCAGTTCAAATAATTCGGAACTACTGTTATTTCAGCTACTGCAGCTACTGTTACATTAACTGTTATGTTTGCTGACGTTTCAGCAGCTATTGCTGGAACTAAGGGCATTACTAGAAAAACTATAGCAAAGATTATTGGCAGAAGTGTTTTCAGTGGCATGTTTCTCATAAAAATTATTGGTTATCTGCATTTATAAACGTTAATGTTTAACTATAATATATATTTTGAAGTTAACAATTAATGTTAAACGTTAATGTTAAATACTCATGAAACAAATAAAAATATGGCAAAAAGCTCTGAAGAAACAAAAGAAAAAATTTACAGGATAATCAAAGAAAACCCAGAAGGATTAACAATTCAGGAAGTTGCGAAAAAAGCTGGTGTTAGCAGAATAACAGCGAGCATTTACATTCATGAACTTCTTGGTGAAGGAAAAATTACCCAAAGAAAAATAGGTGCCTATAGAATTATTTTCCCCAAAGAGAAAGTAATTGAAGAGGTAAAAATGAAAGAACTGGTAGAGAAACTGAAGAAAAAATCTTAGAACCCTTGTTTCATTTGACTTTATTTTAAATTTAGCAATTCGTTTTAATTATCCGCTCAGAAAAGATATTATGAAGAAAGGAATTTTAATATTGTTTGTTTTTATCGCTATCTTGTTCTTCTCTAAAATTTCCTTGTCTCAACAATACACAGTTGGTGTTTTGCCGCCAATAATAGATTTAGGAGATGTGAATAGAGGTGAAACAAGAAATGTAAAATTTTACATCGTTTCTTCTTCAAACGAAGAAATGTTGGTACATCTTATCCAATATCCAGACAACTTAGATTTTGTAAGAGCTTACAATTCTGGAGCAATTGCCAATTATTCTGAAGAAGATGTTTCAAGTTGGGTTAAGTATTTTTCAAATCCAGTTCCTCTAAAACCACAAACACAACCATTACAAACCCCAATTGGCAAGATAACTAACTGGAGGGAAATAAGTTTCCTTCTTTCCATTCCAAATAATGCAGAACCAGGATATCATTCTTTTGGCATTCAACCAGAACCAGAATTTACCGGTCAAGCTGGTGGTCAAGTTGGTGTTGGGATAATTGCTGTTACAAAAGTAAACGTTATCTTTAGAGTTCCAGGAGAAGCGATAAGAAGTGGGGAAATTATAGATGCTTTAGGAGAGGGAAACAAAATTAGAATTTTCTTTAAAAACACAGGAACAGTAACGATGAAAGTTATTGCTAGCGGAGAGATTTATTACAACAATAAAACTTATTCTTTTTCTTCTGCTAGAGAAACTGTGAGACCAAATGAACTAAAAGAAATTGTTGCTTTTGTAAGTGAGTCATTAGAGGGAAATCTTGACTCAAAAATAACTGTTGATTATACTAGCGATAAACTTGAGAAAAAAATGGTTATAAATTTTGTGAAAAAACCAATTCAAGTTCAAAAACCAATTGACTTAACGTTTTTAATTTATATCATCTTGGCAATAGTAATAATTTTAGTAGCAAGGTGGATTTATGAAAAGAGCTAGAAAAGATAAAAAGCTGATAAATTTGTTATTTATACCGCTCTTTGCTATACTTTTGTTTTTCATAATCTTCTTTCCAAAAGAGGAAAAGAAAGCTTTTGTAAAAAATTATACGATAGAGAAAAAAAGTGGAATCTTTTTTGATTATGAGATTACACGATACTATGCTGCTGCTAAAGTTATTGAGGTAAAACCTGGGGAAAACTATACTCTTGGAGTTGTTACAGATCCTTGGAATTTGAATTTTGGTGAAATTCCAGGAGGAGGAAGTTATGCAAGAAGATTTATCGATTTGCAAAATTTGAGAGACAAGAAAGTAAGAGTAGAGTTGTATTCAATCGGAAACATTTCTAAGAAAGTAAAGTTTAGCGAAGATTCATTCTGGCTCAATCCAAATGAGAAGAAAAGAATAGACGTTTACTTCTTTACTAATGAAACAATTTCTGGCTTTTTTGAAGGAGAGATTAGAGTTGAAGTCAAAATACCGAAGTATGACTTTATATATTCGTTATATGGAATTTTTGGTGATCTAAAGTGAAGAAGCTTTTGCTAGTTTTTTTGGTTATTCTTTTCGTTTTTACTGTTGGAAAATCTTTGATGGTTAATGTTGGTGTAAGAGACGTTTGTTCTATTGAGATAAAAAGTTTTAATGTTTCTTTAGAAGGTTTGCCAAAAATAGATGCTGAAATTTACAATTCTGGCAGCCTTCCTTATACATTTAGAGTTTTGATAGAAGGAGAAAATAGAGTTTGGAGTTCAAAGATTTTTGAAGCCCCAGGAGGCTTGAAGAGAGTTAGCTTATACTTTCTGCCTTCTAATGAAACAAAAATGAAAATTTATTTTTGCAACAAGATTTTTGAGAGAGAAATAGAAGCAAAAGAAAAAGCATTTCAAGAAGAAAAGTGGTTTTTCATAAACGAAGCAAGAGTTTATTCTAATTTCATTGTTTTGGGGGTTCTTTCTAATGTTTCTAACGAAGTTGCGATTATGCCTTTCCAATATCCGGAGAATTTGATTATTGAGAGCTATGTTGGAAGATTAAAAACTGGAAAAAACTTTGTCAAGATAAACTTTGAAGGAGAGATAGCGAGCAAGAGAAACATAAGTTTTGCTGTAGCTAGCACAGATGGAAAGTATTTTTCAACGAATGATGTAAAGCTTGAAAGGAAAGTTGGGTTAGAGTATTGGTTTTTCTACATTTTGGATATTTTTAGAATTTGGTTATCTCGACAATAAGCGAGCAATTGTCTAGAAAGCGTGTGTCAACAATCAAATTTTCCCATATTGTATCAATTTTGTTTATATATCGAAAATATATTTTTTCAATATTGAAAAAATGTTTTTAAATTATGGAAACAATATGAAAAAATGGATGAATCTCAACAAAAAATAGAAGATAAGCTTCTTGAAATTTTAAGCAAAGAGATTTTATCCATTTCTGAACTTTCTAGGAGATTGAATGTTAAAAGGTACATTCTTGCTGGCTATTTAGAAGCTTTGAGAGAGCAGGGTAAGGTTGATGTTTTCAAGGTTGGAAAAGCTAAAGTTTATGTCGCTAAGGAAAAAGCTAAAAAAGGACTTTGGTTGATTTTCTTTTTGGCTCTAATACCATTCTTTTTGCCTATGCCAACTCTTGCAGACATAAGCGTAAACTTTACACCATCCAACAAAATCTGGATTATTAACTCAAATGGTGCAATTTCATACAATCCCGCTGCTATTGTGGTAGAAGCAAATTGTAATATTACTTATGCCTACATATATGATTCAGAAGGAACACAATACATAATAGGAACTAACAGAATAACTAACAACAAATTATCATTTGATGTATCGAGTTTAAACAAAGATTTGTTGGCTAGTGGTATCAATTATTCTCTGAGTATAACTTGCGATAATAATGATTCAACTTCAATGCCTCTGAATGTTAGTTATATAGAAGCTTCACTTTCAATTATCGATTCAGTTAGCAAATCCAACGATTTGTTTGAAGACTCAACTCTTGGTGCTATATTAAAATTGAAAGAAAACGGGAATTTTTTGAGTCCAATAGAAGAGAAAACAAATCTAAACATATCTTTGTTTGTTGACGGTTTAATGAGAAACATTTCTTCGATGATATACTATTCAGATTCTAATCAAACGGAAATATCTTTTGGTCCACTTTCAGCAGGAAGCCATACCGTAAAAATATCAATTTCGTACGATGGGCTACCTTCGCCCATTCAAATAAGTCAAGTTATCAATGTCAAAAAAAGACTTTCTATAAAATCTATCTATCCGCAATATTTCTCATCCAATATTACTGCAAGCATAACTTTAGACACATCAATTCAACCTTTAGATCAAAATTACTTGAGTGTTTTTATTGATAATAATCCAGCAAATTTGTTATCTGTTTCTGGAAATGCAATTAACATTTTAACTCCACCTCTTTCTCCAGGAGAACATACTTTAACTGTTAGATATGGAAACTATAGCGATTCAACTAAAGTATACTATGTTTCAAAGATAACTGGAAAGCTTTTAGATGATTCAAAGAAAGCAATCTTCACAAGATTTACACTATTCAAAGATGGAAATTCTGTTTTGTCAACTACAACAAATTCGAGCGGAGACTATGAGATCGCTTTACCTCCTGGCTATTATGAGTTAAAAGTTGAATTTCCTCAAGCAACTCTTTATTTCAAAAACTTTTACCTTAGAGACACAGATGGCTTGATAAATTATGTCTATAAAGATTCCGTTCCAATCAAAGGTTTGAGAGTTTATGGTTTCTACATTTTCGAGTTTTCTGGAGATTATTCTTCAGTTAGTTTAGATTTGAGATATAGCAAGATGAATGTAGAAGATGAAGACAGTATGAAAGTTTTCTATTGTAGCAATTGGAATTTTGCTAGTAATTCTTGCAATTCAAATTGGAAAACTTTAGATTTTACTTTAGATAAAATAAATTCAAAGGTTTCACCGAATTTAGACCATCTTTCAGCTTTTGTTGTTGGAAGAGAGGTTTCTCTAAAAGTTGCTTGTTCAATAAACAAAAACTCATTTTACATAAATGAAACAGCTTCAATAAGTTGTTTAGTTGAAGATGAAGATGGTAATGCTGTTGAAAACGCTTCAATAACTATAAACTTCAAAGGAAAAGTTGTTAATGGAAAAACTGATGCAAATGGAATATTTACTTACGAATATTTGGTTGATAGAGAGGGAAACTTTAATGTTAGCGTTTCTGCCTACAAAAATCCATATCTAAGTGCTTCAAATTATTTCACATTTTCTGCAGAAAAGAAAAAAGAGATTTTCATATCTTTTCCAGATTTAGTAAAAGCTGAAGTAGGAACAAACACAACTCTAGAATTTTCAATACTTAACACTGGTCAAGCAGATTTAACAAACTTGCAAATTTATTTTGAAGACTTACCTTTTAACTACATTATATCCCACGATTACTTAGAGAAAATCTCAGTTGGAGAAAGAAAGAATTTTACATTAACAATTTTCATTCCAGAAAATGTTTCAGTCGCAACTTATTCGCCAAAGATTAAGGTTGTATCAAAAGAATTAGAAGCAAGCAAAAACTTTGGTTTGACTTTAATTAAAGCAGAAAAACCACAACCTCAATCTGGTTTTGTCGTAAAATTACCACAAATAAATATAGACTCTCGTTACTCTTATTTGATAATTTTTGCACTGATTTCTTTCTCCCTTGCTTTCTTTTTGAAAAGAGTGAAAAAGAGTAGGGAAAGAAGAGTTAACTACGATGATATATTTAGCAAATTGGAGGTTAGATAAGATGAGAGTTATAAGCATACTATCCACAAAAGGAGGAGTTGGAAAAACAACAATAGCTTCAAATTTAGCTTTAGCTTTACAAAGTTTTGGAAGACCAACAGTTTTACTAGACTTTAACTTTACAACTCCACATGTTTCACTTTACTTCAACCTTTTGCAAGTAGAGAAAACTCTAAACAATTTCTTAAAGAACGAATGCAGTTTTAATGATATAATCTACAGACATCCTTCAGGATTATCAATAGTACCAACTTCATTGAGTTTGAACGATGTCGTTAGCATAGATGGCAATTTAAAAAATGTTATAGAGGAAAACCTAAAGAATTTTGAGTTTGTTATAATTGATTCAGCTCCTGGTTTAGGAAGAGAAGCAATGATATCTTTGAATAGCTGTCAAGAAGCAATTTTTGTCGCAACTCCAGATTTTGTTTCGGTTTTTGATGTGGCAAAAACTTACAAGTTGATTAATAATCTGCCAGAAAAACCTATAGTTCTTGGAATTATTTTGAATAGAGTTAAAGGAAAAAGTTATGAGATGAGGAGAGAGGAAGTGGAAAGATATTCTGGTCTGCCAGTTTTAGCTGAGATTAAAGAAAGCGAAACTTTTCTAAAAAGTTTAAGTTTAAGAACTCCAGCTTTTCTTTTTGACAAAAATGTTTCTGAAACTTTTAAACAATTAGCTGCAAAAATCGCTGGAATTCCTTATGAGAAAGAAAAGATGATCGATAAGATACTAAAAATCCTTGGGTTGAGAAGATGGTGAGAGATTTTTTTCTTTTGTTTCTTTTTTCTTTTTTTATTTTTCAAATTTCTTTAGCACAAACAATTTCAGTTTCAAGTTTCAATCAAACTCAAACAACTAACATTACTGGTATTGCTTCAACAATAGACCAAGCAACAATTAATTCTTATTTAAATACAAATGGTGATGGTTTAACTTGGAATGTTTTGGAGAGTGAAGTCCCACAAAGAGAGCAAAAAACAGTTGAATACTTCATTTATCAAGATATGACACAAATGGCCGCTAATACAGAAAAGTCGGCCACATTTACGATTTACATTCCAGAAAAAAACCCAGTAATAAAGAATGCTATAATAGAAATAAAAAATCTTGTTTATAACACTCAAATAACCGCTGGAGGTACAGTAAAAATTTGGAATGGAACAACAAACACAACTCTATTGACAACTGGTGCTGGACCAGCGACAACAGGAGAAAATATGTTTTACTACATTTATGCAGATGCAACTCCATCACTTAGCTATATTAGGCAGAATGGAACTTATACTTTCACTTTATACGTAAAGCTTAATCCCATAAGACAGGGCGAGAATGCCAAACTCATCCTAACATACGAGTATGATAGCGATTCTCCAAGGCAAATAAAAACTGTTAGATTTTTTGTTGGTCAATTAACTACATCATTGGCTGTTGGTTCATCTACTGCTTTTACAATACCACCACTAAATTTGCCAGAAAACAATGTTATTGTTAGAGATTCTTTTTTCGAGACTTATATTCACTTAATGCCTGGTGGAACTGTTGATGAAGGAATTTCTATTGATTTAGATGGAGCAAATACTATTTCTGGCACACCTATAGATAATGCAGGAGGTACTACAATCGATTACATTTTCCTCTACAGAAATATTTTTAGCACGACAACATCTCACACATTCAACTTCAAACCGACTGCAGGATATGCTATTGATACTGTAGGAACTGAGTTAGTTTTAACATACGAATACGATGCTAATTCGCCAATACAACTAAAAACTGTAAAGTATCTTATAGGACAAGATACAGGTTTGTATACTGCAGCTCATACAGCAACTTTCCAAAGGCAAATTACTTTACCAGAAAACAATATCAATATAAAAAGTGTTTATAACAGGATTTCTTTTGCTATAGCTTATGGTGCTGGTGCAGGAGCAACAAGCTATACTACAACAATAGGAGTAAATTCAACAATACAAGGAAGCAGTCCAGCAACCCAAGTTTCATATTCTTTAGGTTTGCGTGATGAGCAAGTTAGCACTTCAATGATTTTGTATAATGCAACTAACTTATACAATTTACAAAATGGAAATACAGTTGTTTGTTCTGTTTACAGCTCAGCTGCATCTACAAGCTATTATACAGGAAGCAAAGGATGCGAGCTTATTATAACTTATGCTTTCAATTCTTCATCTCCTCAAAGAATAAGGACAGTTGACTATTTCGTTGGGCAGAATTATAATAGTAGTGTTGTTGCCAGCATTTCTTATCCATTTTCTTTCTCAATACCAGAAAGCTCTTATTCAATTAGAGATGCCTACCTTACAGTTTATGGATTTACAGGTTCAGCAACAGCTGCGACTAACACTCTTGTTTCTGGAATAGTCGTCCCAGGTTATGTTAACCAAACTTGCAATTTTAGAAATACTGGAGAAGCAAGATTTGATAGATGTTGGGATTATGTTTTAGACAATGTTACAAGTCCGGGAAGCTACACTGCTATTTTTGGCTCTAGCGTAACAAGATGGTTTTCCTCAACAATAACTATAACTTACACTTATCAAGTATTTTACCAGCTTTCTGTAGAACACAACGCAACAGTTAGCTACAATGGAACTTTGAGGAATATAAGCGTTTTGATAAACTTTACATCAACTAACAGCAAAATATTCAATATGTCAATTTACGATTTTGCAAACTCTAATTGGGTAGCTTGTCAAAACATTTCTGCTTCTCCAAACATTTATTATGGGATTTGGTGTAATATTTCCTCCCCAACATACAATCCAACCAACTTCATTTCTTCAGACGGAAAAATAAGAGTAAGGTTGAATACAACTCCAAGCGATGTTTCAACTACATTGAAAGAAGAATACGTTCAATTCTACTTGTTTTATTCTGTTGGATATCTTGAAGTCAAACTTCTTTCTCCAGATGCAACTACAATAAACTACATTATACAAAATCAAATTTTCTGGGTAAATGCAAGTGTAACTTGCAGAAATGGAGATTGCGGAATAGTTAATGGTACAGTTTTATACAACTTGACATCAAGCTATCCAGACACTCCAATAAACACGACTTATGGCAATAAACCATTTTTCATTAACGAAACTCCAGCTTCTGCAATAAAAACTTGTGGAGTATTGTTGGAAAATCAAAATTGTAATTTAAGCTGGATTGTTAATGCTACAGGCAACACTTCAACCTATTGGAAAATTGGAGTTGTTTTTAACTCTAATTTCTCTTATATCAACAGAAATTCAACAGAAAATGCAACAATTTACATTTCTTCTTGTTCAGTTGATTTTAGCTTAAGCTGGAGTTCAATCGATTTTGGAATTTTAAATCCATCAACTCAAGGAAATCCGGCTCCAGGAAATTCGAAGCTTCAATACAACATAACAGTTAATCCAGGAAGCTGTAACTTAGATTTTTACATAAAAGGAGATGATCTTTACAATTCACAAACTAATACTTACTTGAAAATAAGCAACATGACGTTTAGCAACACAACAAATTCTTACTCATCTTCATATAGACTATTGAACACTTATCAGCTTCTCTTTTTCAACAAGGGCTTTGGAAATTACACTACTTATTATTGGATTGATATTCCTCCAATCTACGCTGGAACATACACATCAAAAATATATATCTTGGGTGTTTTGAGTGGCACATCTCCATAAAATTTTTTCATTGGTAATGTTTTTTGTTTTAGTATTTCATGCAGCCTTTGCATATGGAAGTTTACCTATTTCAAGCTATGCAAAAACAAAAGTTGGAGGGACAGTCGCTTTTGAAATTTTATTCTGGTCTGATATCCCGGAAAAGATAAACTTTTATGTTGATAGCAATGAGAATTTTTTGATTAACATATTGCCAAACCCTCTATATTTGAATCCTTTCAAAAGAGATGGAGAGATTTTAGTTGGAGGGAAACCATACAATGTAACAAAAGTTAGAGTTTTTGTAACTCCAAAATCTGCAGGAAACTTTAGTGTTATTTTACACGCGAGAAAAGACGTCCCAACAAAAGATATAACTTTTGTAGATGAGAGAGTCTTCGAATTTTCTATAGAAGTGCTAGGAAATCAAGAAAAAGAAACCAATCCTCGAGAATCTCAGCATGCGATAATCACTAAAGAAAGTCAAAGTGAAACCAATAAACAGCAAGACAACACTCAGATGCTCATTTTTATCTTTTTGATACTTCTAATAATTTTTATCTCAATTCTTATCTTCAAGTATTCTTGAGATAAGACAGAAAATATCAAAGAATTTAACGCTTATTGACGAAAATTTTTAATGGAAAGATATATCTTGATTTTCATCTTGCTCTTAGTATCTATTCTCCTATTCTCTAGATACTCTGGCTATTTTGTATCTCCAACTGTTAGCGTTTCAATTGAGCCAAAAAAAGAAGCAAAAATATTGTTGAACTACAAGCCGATAATAGATATTACTGAAAGAGAGAATATAACTGCTGAAGTCGTTAATACAGGCTCAGTTAGTATATACGAAGAGCTAATGGTAAGAATTCATTTTTACAACAGAAGTTTAAGACCAATTGCAGAATATTATGATTCTCCGAGAAATCTTTTACCAGGAGATAGAACCGCATTTTTCCTCGTTTTTGTACCAAATTCTACTGGAACTTATTTCATACAAGCAAAATCCACATACGATGGTAAAACAACTGAAACCTGGGGAAGATTTGATGTAATTATAACTCCGATACTTCAGCCAGTAATAATGCCTCCAGAAAAAGTGCCTCAATATGTACCAACTCCAGTTTTCTTAGCACCACCAAAACTTTCAATTCAAATCAAAAACATAACAGATGCTTATCAAGACTCTTTCGTTCTAATCCCAGTAACTTTAATTAACAATGGCGAGAGAGATGCCTATGAAATAAGACCATATCTTTCTTATCCAAAATCTTTAGAGGTTTCAATTTCTCCGCTTTACATAAAACAACTTTCTCCTGGAGAAAACGTTACATTCTTGCTTAACATAAAAATACCAAAAGATTTTCAAGTTGGTGTTTATCAGCTTTTATTTGAAGCATCTTCAAACGAAACAAAAGCATCAAAGGAATTTTATTTGAATGTATCTTCAAAGCCAATTGATTTGACTCAAGATATTTACGAAAAAATTTTGAGCGTTGAGTATATGCTTTCTCAAGCCAGGATAAGAATGAGTGTTTTAGAAATTAGAGGAATAGATGTTTCAAAAATAAATTCTACTTTAATTTTAGCTGAAATACACTTGAAAAAATCTAAAGACTACCTATCAAACAAACAGTTCGATGAAAGTTTGCAAGAATTGAATGAAGCAAGCAAATTGATATCAGATGCTTTAATAGAGATGGAAGTTTTGATGATTGTAGCACCAAAGGCTTATTTGAACTATTTTCTAATAGCAATAATTCTTATAGTAATTTTGGCAATCGTTCTATTCATTATTCTTTACAGAAGAAGGAAAAAGAAGAGGCCAAAACTCTTGAGAGAATTAGAGAGCGAGAGTCAAGCAACTGAATAATCTTTAATTTCAGATAGAATAAATTATATGGGACTTTTTGGCCCTTATGTTTACAAGGCAAAAAATGGTAGAAAATATTATCTTCATATGAAAACAAGAGGAAGAGCAATAATTTACTATTTTTCAGAAGATCCAACAGATGCGCTTTGGGATTTGCCAGCTGGATATGAAGTTGTTGAAAATCCAAAAACGGGATTACCATTTTTAAGAAAGAAAAAGTTTGGTGGATTTTTTGGTTTATTTGGCGGAGGAAGGAAAGAGGAAGAAACAAAAGAGAAGAGCTAGAATTTATAGAAACAATTTTAGCTAGAGTATCCAGATATTAAAGTTTCTACTTCTCTATCAGAGAGAACTTGGATAATTTTTTGTCTCTTCAACCTGGGTTCCCTAGACCATATTGGTGATTTGTTAAAAGCTAAAAATAGCGCAAATAATGGAGCATCTTCTTTATGAGGGGAAATCTTTAAAGCTTCATCTAAAAATATTTCATATTCAGATTTTGGAACTACTTCTATCAATAACTTTAATAGCTGAAAAGAATTAGCATATTCTTCTTTTGTGATACCTCTTTTCGTAATCTTTTCTCTTAAATTCTCCAACTCTTCCATAACAAACTGTGGAACAATCAATTTGACTCCACTTAAATACAGTTTTTTAAAAATTTCTACAACCCTTTTGCTACCGAAAAAAGCAAATAGGACATTTGTGTCTATTATCAATATTTTCATAATAATCCATGTCTTTTTGCGACTTTTTCTTTTAGCTCCTCCCCTAATTCTAATATTTCTTTATTGGATAGCTTGCTTTTTGATGCTGTTTTCTTTGCTCTTTCAAATAATAATTGTATTTTCAATTCCTCTTCAATTCCCCTCGCTATAACTCTTGGTAGAATATTTTCCCAATCTAGCTTTTTAATCAACTTTTCATATTCTTCTGGCAATTTTATTTCAACTTTCATATTTAGATTTGTATGTTGCTTTTAAATAAAATTTCAAACGAATTCACCTTCTCTTAAACACAAAAATCTAGCCAAGGTAGTTTTTTATAAAAATACCAATCCAATTTGCCAAAATTATAACTATAATAGCTACGATCAAGTGTTCCAATATAACTTTCCATGCAACTTCTTTTTCCCATTTTGCCAAAAAGTAGCTAAGTATTGAAAGTAAAGAAAGACCATAGAAAACATTTATGATTGCAGCTAATGAAAGAGGGAAAATTAATACTGCTGGTAAAAAAGAAAGACCAAAAATTGCTTTAAAAAAGAAAGTTGCCAAAGAAGCTTCCCAAATTTCTTTTCTCGTATGTTTACCTTCAGACTCCTCAGACAAAATGAATTCCTAAAGCATCTGAAAAAGCATCTGCTATAGCAATTGTTAGTATACAACATATAACAACGATTTTTGATTCTGTTCCTGAGATTAACCAATCATTAAAAACCAAGAGTTGCAATTATAGCTGAAGTTAAACCAAAGCTCAAACCAGTTTTAAATTGATGGTTCATTCTTTGATTTTATATTTTGACCTTAAAAACTCCATAAAAATAAAAGATAAATTTATTGCAATAAACTATTAATTGAGGAGAAAATGGCAAGAATAATATCTGTTTTTTCATCAAAAGGAGGAGTTGGTAAAACAACAATAACAGCAAATTTGGGAGCTATACTTGCATCTAAGTTTCAAAAGAAAGTCACTCTAATAGATTGTAATTTGACATCTTCTCATTTGGCATTGTATCTTGGAATTTATTATTCGCCAATAACCTTGAATAAAGTTTTGAGAGGAGATTATCAAATCAGTGAAGCAATTTATGTTCACTCAAGCGGAATGCAAGTTGTTCCCGCCTCACTTTCTGTTACTGAGCTTGAAGGTTCAGACCTATTGAAACTGCCAAACGTTATATCATCTTTAGAACCAACGAACGATTTTCTAATTTTAGATTCAGCCCCAGGCTTAGGAAGAGAAGCATTGGCTTCTTTAAAATCTTCTAGAGAAGTCTTACTTGTTACAACCCCAATCGTTTCCACAGTTTTAGATATTGTCAGAACTCAAGAAGTTTTGAGAGAAATTGGAATAAAACCAATAGGAATTGTTGTTAATATGGCAACTGGAGCTAGCTATGAAATGAGAAAAGAAGAGATAGAACAATTGACTGGTTTGAAAGTAATAGCAACAATACCTTATGATAAAGATGTTTATAGGAGCACTGCATTGAAGCAGCCAATATTTCTTTTGAATCCAAACAATAGGGCGAGCAAAGAACTTGTAAAGCTTGCAGCTTTTATAAGTGGAGTTGAATATTTTGAGAAGAAAAGTTTGTTAGAAAAAGTGGCTGATAAATTTAGAGTTATTAGAAGCTACTTTTACTGATTCATCTTTCTAAGATGAACCTCTTTTTTGCTATTTGACTGTCTTCTATTCTTTCAATCAACATTTTTCTCTTCTTTCCAATTCCGATTATCGTTTCTTCTTTCAAAACTTTCAAAGCATCTTCTAATTTACTCTCACTTTCAGCATAAATTGTGAAAACTTTTTCTCCTTTTTTAACAGCATCTCCAACCTTTTTGTATAATAAAACTCCAGCTCCTTTGAAAATTGGAGAACCAGCAGCTCTAGCTAAAGAAGCAAAACCACCATTATCCATCCATATAACAAAACCATCTTCTTCAGCAACAAAATCGTAAGTATATTTGCCAATTGGAATATCTTCTGGCTTAATCTTCGGATTTCCACCCTGAGCTTCGATAATTTCTCTAAATTTCTTTTCTGCTTTTCCACTTTCTAAAATTTTCATAGCAAGCTCTTTTCCATTCTTTTTACCGACCATTTCTAATAGTATTCCAGCGATGCTTGTCACCTTATCTATCTGATCTTCAACAATCTTCTTTCTCATCAAAATTTCTAAAGCCTCTTTAGCTTCCAAACCAGCACCAATAGAATAGCCAATCGGTTGTTCCCCATAAGTTATTGCTACATTGACTTTAATTTTTAGCATACTTCCTAATGTTATGAAATCTTTTGCAAGGATTTGAGCGTCTCCTATTGTTTTAATTTTTGCTCCTCTTCCAGTTGGTATATCTATAACCAAATGAGTTGCGCCAACAGCTTTTTTCTTCGCCATTATTGAAGGGAATAATAATGGATCAATTTCAAGCGGATATTCGGCTTTGATAAAAATGTCGTCTGCTGGAGCCAAGTGTAAAGCTCCTCCCCAAACCAGACAACCATTTGTTTTTTCTAGAACTCTTTTCATTTCGCCTATTGTTAAATTAACTGGCATGATTGTTTCTACTTTATCAGCTGTTCCAGCTGGAGAAGTTATTGCTCTAGAAGAAGTTTTTGGAATAGTATAACCAAGAGAAGCAATTATTGGGACCAAAAGCATACTTGTCTTATCTCCAATTCCGCCACCTATCGAATGTTTATCTAGAACAACCTTTTTATTAAGATCTAATTTTTCTCCGGTTTCGACCATTGCCATGGTCAAGCTAGCTGCCTCATTCAAATCTAAACCAAATGTATGCAATCCAACGACAAAAGCTGTAATTTCAGCTTCAGTAAGATTACCTTCGACAACATCTTTAACAATTTTGTAAAATTCTTCATATTCAAGCTTCTTACCCTTTAACTTCTTTTTTATGTAAGTTAATGATTCAGGAAACGGAGCTAAATTTACATCCACTTCTTCTCCATCTTTTACTTTTAAAATGGAAGAAACCTCTTCATAAAGACCAATGTGACCTCTTTTAACTAAAGTTTTCGTCACATTTGGTATTGATGTTATGGTTTTATCTTTGTATGAAATTTTCAGCCTGGTTGGTATTCTTGTCCCAAAATTCTGTAAATCGGCTTCATTGATTATTACTATTTTTTTACCACCTGCAGAAGTTTTCAAATTTTTTGCTTTGAGCAACATTCAATTAATTTAGAATTTAGTTAAAAATATTTATCTTGAAACGATGAAAATTAAGCCTTCACAAGTGTTGTTTATGCATTTGCATTTCTCTTTTGGTTTTGGTACAGAAACATTTGGGCAAAGAACAAACTTGCTTTGACAATCAATATAAGAATTTTTATTCAAACATTGCCATTGAGCACCGGCATCTTCTTTACAACAATTTGTAATTATCCAATCACAATCTTCATCTTTAGTACAATTTGTCAATATCTCTGTAGGTCTAATAGTTGTGTTTTCTTCTTTATAAATTTTGATATTTCCGAAACCCTTAACTTCAACTATTTCAATAATTTGATTCTTTGATGCTTTGGTATAAAGAAGGATGTTTAAAAGGATCACAAAAATTAGTATAAGAAAAAGAATTCCAATAAAAGGCGATTTTTTCTTCTTTGCCATTATCACTTTTAGAACATTATTTAATAATCATTTATTTTGGTTTTTCTTTACCCCAAGTTTCTAATGCAACTTTTAACTCTTTGTGTGTTTCAGCGTATTCTTCCAGCGATATTCCTCGTTTATACGCTTCAATAGCTTGCATTACCGCTCTAGCACCTGCTTCTATCCCAAGCGGATGACCATATATGCCACCACCAACTTGGATGACAATGTTAGTCGTTCCATATATATCAAAAAGTTCCGGAAGAATCCCAGGATGAAGCCCACCAGATGCTACAGGCAATATTGGCTTTATGTGATACCACTTTTGATGTAGCCTTAGGTTTTTAATTTCATCTACTTCTTCTTGAGTTATAAGCTCTTTTGTTGCTAATACCTCTTCCTTTCTTCCTTCTAGTTTTCCTATTACGGTCCCGATGTGAAGATTATCAATACCAGCAATTCTCATGAGTTTCGCTAGGAACAAGAAAGAAATTCCATGTTTTTCATTTCTTGTAAATGTGGCATGCATTGCCCTATGACCATGAATAGCCATTTTGAGATCATGAGCAATTTCTGTTGCACTTTGAACTGCTGTAAATCCAGAAACAACAACATCAAGCATGAAATACCTGAATCCATAATCATGTATCAATTTTATTCTTTTTTCCATCTCTTTGAGAGTAGGAGCTGTAACATTTATGAACGCATCTTTTGCTTCACCAGTTTCTCTTTCAGCTTTCTCTCTATATTTAGCTAAAAGTCTAACTCTTTTTTCAAATCTGTTGAATTTTTGGCTAGAAAGATTTTCATCATCTTTAATACAATCAAGCCCATTTCTCCAAAGCAAGTATCCAATTTTTGCGTGTTCCTCGCTAGTATAACCAACTTTCGGTTTTGGAACACTAGCAACGATTGGTCCTTCTTTCTTCTTGAAAATCTCCTTAATAGCTTTAAAGCCAAAAGTCGCTCCTCTGAAATATTTCAAATATTCTTTTGGAAATTCCACATCCATCAATCTCAAATTTTTCACGGCTTTCATTCCAAAAATGTTTCCAGCTATTCCAGAAAGCAGGTTTGGTAATGAGCCCTCCTCAAAAAGTTCTATAGGATAGGAAATTTTAACAAAATTACCATTTATTTCAAAAACTTTTGCTTTCAATTTTTCTATTCTTTTTGGAACGTGTATTAAATCACTCCATGTCCCGCATGAAGATTCGCTAGCAACTCTGGAAGAAGCATCTTTCATGTTAAAGTCTTTTGCTGGCTCAATTCTGAACAAAGCTACTATTTCATCTTTTGGTTTATGCTTCAAGTCAATAAAGTCTTCGTACTTCATTCTATCAACCACCTATATACTTTTTTAACTTCTTGAATAAAAGTTTCTGGTTTTAGAACTCCAAGCTCGCTAATTATTCCAGTTATCAGCTTTGGATTAATTTTTTCAAAAACGTAATTTGAAATTTTTACCCCTCTTGGAGGTCTATCCCAAACTTCTTTGATAGCTCTTTTCTCTATTTCGACTTCAAAACCAAAGAAGGTTAAAGGATCAAATTTTAAAGAATGAGTGGCAACATAAACTGGAACGTCATATCTGTTTGCAACTTCAGCAAAAAGCTCACTACCAATTTTATTTATGACTATTCCTTCAGCTGTTATAGCGTCGCATCCTATAAGCATAATATTTGCTTTTTTCAAAGCCAATCTAGCAGCAGAATCGACAAAAATTTTAACTGGAATACCTTCTGTAGCTAACTCTTTTGCCGTTATTCTTCCTTGGAAGAAGGGTCTTGTTTCTGTTACATGAACTTCAAATTTTTTTCCATCTTTCCAGGCTCTTTTCAAGATAGAAGTTACGGTTGAAGAATGGCAATGTGTATAAACTATGAAACCATCTTGAATTTTTTTGCTACCAATCTCTTCTATCTTTTTTCTATCTTCATCTAACTTTTTCAAAAGGCCTTCAGCATCTCCAAATCTCTCTAAATATTTCAAGACATTTCTTAACATTGGTTCAGTTGGTCTAGCCTTTACCAATTTTTCTGAAGCCTTCTTTTTGTCTTTTGCTTTGCTCCAAGCAACTATAGCTGCTCTTGCTATGTTTTCAGCGCCTTGAATTTTCGACTCTTTTATCTCTTTTACAGTCTTATCAACGATATCCATTATAATTATTGTTCGTTTGAGAATAAATTTTATGGAAGAAGTTGAAAGACTTGTTGAAGAATATAAAAGACTAGGCTATTTGAGAAGTAAAAAGGTTGAGAGAGCATTTAGAAAAGTTAAAAGAGAATTTTTTGTTCCAGATGAGTTAAAAGAACAAGCTTATGTTGATGCACCTCTTCCAATTCCAGGAGGAGTAACAATCTCTGCACCTCATATGCACGTCATTTGCTTAGAAGAATTGGATTTGAAAAGAGGAGAGAAATTTTTAGAAGTTGGTGCTGGAAGCGGTATTTTTCTTGCATATGCTTATGAAATTATAAGAGAGAAAAACAAAGTTTTTGGGATTGAAATTAATGAAGAGACCTACAATTTTGCTTTGAGAAACTTAGAAAGAGCAGGGTATGTAGATAAAGTAAATTTGATTTTGGGAGATGGTAGTTTAGGTTTAGCAGAAGAAGCACCATTCGATAAAATTTTAGTTAGTGCGGCTGCTCCAGATTTTCCCAAACCACTAGTAGAACAATTAAAGGTTGGTGGGTGTATTGTAGCAATAATTGGATATCATGAGCAATATTTAGTTAAGGGAATAAAGAAGGATGAGAAAGAGATAGAAAAAAAAGTCGTTTTGCCGGTAGTTTTCTTGCCATTGAGAGGAGAATATGGTTGGAGCAATCCAAAAATTAAGTTTTAATTTAATACAACTTTATTTTTATTTTTAAAGTTGGCATAAAAATTAAATTTATTTTTTGTTTTTTCTTGTAATATAAAAAAAGTATACTAAACCACTTACTGTTGTAGCTAAAATTTGAGTAGTACTTAAATGAACATTAAGTGAGTTTAAAATTTTTTCGAGTGCTTCAAGTATGTAATAAATGTCAAAATATAATAGCAAATTATTTATTGAGGCATAAAATCTTCCTGCACTTATACCATATAGAAGACTACTATAAACTTTCTTCCACTCATCTATACTTAACACTTTTGATATTGCGTAAATTGTAGGAATATAAGATATAGCGATACAATAAAGAGGAATGATTGAAGCTTCTTCGCCTAATCTATAAAGAATTTCTCTTGCTATTACGTTTGTTTCACTTTCTAATGTAAATTTTTTTACAACTATATAAGTGGACATCACATCTAATACACTTCCAATTAGGTAAGCTACAATTGGCTTTGGTTGATACATTTCTAATACCATATTCTTAAACTTCTCTTTAAGACTCATAGCCGACACTCAATAAATTATTATTGGGGCTGCTGGGATTTGAACCCAGATCAGCTGGTTTCCTCATTTTGTCGGAGCTCCATAGCTGGAGCCAGCCGTCCTAACCTGGTTAGACGACAGCCCCATAAATCATTTCTAACTTTAGCGTTTATTAAACTTGGGTCCGCTGGGAATTGAACCCAGCTCTCCGCCGTGTGAGGGCGGCGTCCTAACCGCTAGACTACGGACCCAATAAATATTTTTGAAAACAAAAATTAGTTTATGATTTTAAATAGCGAGGAAATAAAAGAGAGAATTTTAAAAGATAGGCTTATAGAGAATTTTATAGACTTAGAAACTCAATTACAACCCGCGAGCTTTGATTTAACATTGGATGAAATTTATCTGCTTACAACTTCCGCTTCGATTGATTTTACAAACAAAGAAAGGAAGTTACCCAACTACAAAAAGATAGAGTTCAAAAACGATTGGATCGAATTAAACGAAGGAATTTATCTTATTACTTTCAATGAAATCGTGAACATTCCTAAGGACTTACTTGCTCTTCTTCGGCCACGATCTTCTTTAGTAAGAAGCGGTGCTACAATTTTTTCTTCTCTTTGGGATCCAGGATATTCGGGAAAAAGCAATTGTTTGTTAGTTGTGTTCAACGAAAATGGAATTAGAATTAAGAAAAATGCGAGAATAGCACAAATGATTTTCTTCAAGCTTACATCTCCAGCAACAAAAATTTATTCTGGGATTTACCAAAAAGAGGGTATAAACAATTTAAAGAAATAACTCAAGTAAATTTTATGATTGAAAATTTTTACTTTGATAGAAAAGAATTAATTGAAATAACAATCGCCATTTTTGTTTTGGTTTTAATTTTTTCTTTTGAAGGAGTTAGATTTAATTCTCAACTTTTGTTATTAAGTTCACTTTCAGTAGTAACAGCATTTCTGTTTCATGAATTAGCTCATAAATATGTAGCAATACTTCTTGGATACCATGCTAGATTTAGATTGTATCTTCCAGCTGTTTTATTAAGTTTAGTTTTGGTTTTTACTGGAGTAAAAGTTGCTGCTTTAGGATGGGTTGAAGTATATCCTTATAAATTTAAAGACTGGCTTTATAGAAGGTTGAGATTTTCGTTAGAAGAAATAGGCAAAATCGCATTAGCAGGTCCCCTAACTAATATAATTTTGGCTTTTGTATTTTTGATCACAGGCTTAGACTTTTTTAAATTCGTAAATGCTTGGATGGCTTTTTTTAATTTGTTACCAATTCCTCCTTTAGACGGTTCTAAAATTTTGCACTGGAAATTCGGGGGATGGGTATTCTTTTTTATAATTTCACTAATTTTGCTTATAGTTTAAAATTCAGAATAAAAATATTTTAAAGCATCAATTACATCTTTTACTTCTACTACTTTTATCCCTACACTCTTACCCACGTCTTCAACCTTTTTCTTATAAATTATTGTGCAGAAAGTGAAAAATTCTATTTTCTCACACTTTTCTTCAGGAACATAATTTATTTGTGTTCCTTGACCGACAGGCACCAATAACATTGTGGCTCCAACTTCTTTAGCAGCTTGGGCTTTTGGGATTATTCCTCCTACAGCACCTATTGTTCCATCAGGATTTATAGTTCCGGTAATCATAACTTTAGGATTTAGCGTTTTGTTTTCTATAGCAGCTATAGTCGCTATTGTTAGTGCGGCACCAGCAGATGGTCCTCCAACGACAGATGCATTTAGGTTTTCTAGAGAATAAACTAAGTCAAATTTCGAAAGATCAACTTTTGTTATATCTTGTGCTACTTTTTTTGCTGTCTGAATAGATTGCTGAGTGTCTATCCAAAATAGTATGTTATTTATGTCAACTAATATCTTTCCATCTCCACGCTTTATTCCAACTTTTAAAATTGTAGCCACACCTTTGCCTTCATTATCTACAGCAGGCACATAAATTTTTACAAACCTCTCTTCTGTTAAGTTTGAGGCGTTCGAAGCAAAAACTACTGTTTTCTCTTTTTCGAAATCCAAAATATTTATATAAACTAAAATAGCCAAAGTTGCAACAATAAGTAAAAAGATTGATGAAAAAATTATTTTATTTAAACGTTTCGAATTGTAGTTTTTTCTTGCCATTATAGTTTTTATTGAAAATAAAAATTAAAAAATTGTGGGTGACACGCCCTCGGTGGATAGACGTTATCTTACTACTTAATCCAACTAACCCTTCTAAACCCCGTATCTCTACAGCATTTAGTTATCTCCTTACCCTTGCTGCATTCCTGCCCTGGGGGATTCGGAGATAACTAAACCCATAGAGGCGAGGTTTCATCGTCGGGTAGTTGGGGTAGTAAGATAACGTCTACCGCCCTCGGGCTTCGGCCCGGCCATTATGGACCGTTTGCCGTGACAGGCGAGGCCCAGCCGCCCGGCCTAGTCACCCACTATTTATATTTTGAATGCATAGAAATATATTTAAATATTTCAACTCACTATAAGTATAGCATAGGTGAAAATAATGGCAGAAGAAGAATGGGAAGAAGAGGAATTGGAAGACGAGGAATTAGAAGAAGAAATGGATGAAGAATGGGAAGAAGAAGGGGACGAGGAAGAATACTAGCATAAACATGAGATTTTTTATTTTTTTTATTTTTGTCCCTTTCTTTAGCTTTTTTAAATTTATAAGTGTTAAATCAAAACTAATAATTGGTGATAAGATGGCAGTATTCGGTGGTTTAATAGACTTGGGAATTGCGTTTCTTCTTTCAGCAGCTATTGCAGAATATCTAAAATTCAGAAGCGTTGCAAGAAAAGGTTTTAACTGGATTATTTTAGCAGGAGTATTTTTTCTATTCGCAGGAACGTTCCAAGTCTCCACTAGCTTAAGTGGTTATCTTGGAACTACAGTATGGAATGGAACAGCACAACTCTTTGAAATCCTCGGATGGCTTTTTGCTTTGGTAGGAACATTGTTCGCAGTATATGAAGCTTTCATCGAGAAATGAGTATTGTCTTCCCTTTTTTATTTCTTTGTAAATTTTAAGATTTTATAAAAGATCGATGGTTTTATGTATAAATTAGGCATTTAAATTTTGCTTCTTTTTTGTTCATTTTCCTTTTATACTGAGTATTCTTTCTAGCTTAATTAATGGTACAGTTGAAAGTAGAGCTATAATAGCACCAATTAAAAATACCATTTGAAAACTTATGAAATCAGCTATAACACCCGCAACTATTGCAGCTAAGGCGCTAGAATAACCCATAGCCATGTAAATATAGCCGAACTCCTCACCTCTTTTCTTTTTTGAAGTTATATCTGCCATCATAGCTTGTTGAGAAGGAGATGCTATAGAAGAACCTATACCTAATAAAATTTGTATAAGGTAGACATGATAAATATGTGTTATAAAAATATAACCAAAGAGCCCTATTGAATTTATCAAGTTTGCGAGAATTGAAAATCTTATTCTACCATACTTATCAGCTAATTTCCCCATAAATGGCTGTAATGTTGAAAATACTATACCATAAATAGCATAGGCAACTCCAACAGAAAGAATATTTTCTCCAATATTCTTTACGAATATTGCATATATTGGTGCTATCATTTCAACGGCGAATGTGAATAGTAGACCCCAAGCAATTAAGAGAATTATCTTATTTTTATTTTCCATTAAAAGAGTTAAAAATTAAAATATAAAAGTTTTTGAAAGTGTATTAATTAGTGTATGAGAATGTTTAAGTTAAAAATCCTACGGAAAATCTGTAAAAGGTAGGGATCATAAGAATAACGAGGATTCTTTTCTATGTAATAAGATAAAAAGGTTATTTGCTGTAGCTGATGGTGTTACAAATTATCCTGGTGGAAAGGAAGCTAGTAGATTGGCTATAAGTTATTTGAATGAGTTATTTGAAGGGGATTTAGTAAAAGCTCCGTATAATACAAACTTGAAAATATTACCAGATAAGTTAACTAGTCCTAACATACGTTATACAACATTAACTTCTGTTAATATTAAAGATAAACTAATTTTGGCTTACGTTGGAGACAGCCCTGTATTTATTATTAGAAATAACACTATTGGAAAATTAACAATACCTAATACAAAAACTATTTGAAATGGAAAATTTAGAATTTAGGACAAGAAAGATTGAGTTAAAACACAATGACTTTATATTATTATGTACAGATGGGATTTCTTCTGTTTTAAGCGAAAGTGAAATTTTGAAAGTTTTTATTTATAAAAAAATCCAAAGGAAACTGTTAATGAGTTAATTAAGAGAGCAGAAAACAAATTTCAAGCTTATAATGATGATAAAACAGCAATAGTGATAAGAGTTTTATAATGATTTTTTGCAGGGGGTGGGATTTGAACCCACGAAGGGACTAACCCAGCAGGTTTCTTCTTAGCACCTAAGCTTCGGCTAATTCTGAGCTTCAGCTTTTTATCTGCCGCCATCGACCAGGCTAGGCGACCCCTGCACTAATAGAACTTGTTTTAGAAAAATTAAAAATGAATTCTTCCAAAGAATCAATGCTCCCGGCGGGATTTGAACCCGCGTCTGAGCCTTTCTCCATTATCGAGAGGGCTCTATCCTTGACCTGGCTAGACGACGGGAGCACTAATTGAGAATTAGTTGAAGAAATTAAAAAATATGAAAGTCAGAAAAATTAGTTTCAGATTGCAACTTCTCTATTTTTATATCTTTTACTTCTGCCAAAGGATGATTTTTTTTCATTATTTCTATCATTTTTTCTATATCACTTTTTTCTCCACATAAAACAGCTTCTACTTTGTTATTTGGTAAATTTCTTACATATCCTTTTATTCCCAGCATTTTAGCATATCTCTGAACAAAGCTTCTGTATCCTATTCCTTGAACTTTTCCATAAACTAGAACTCTAACTTTTTCTTCCATTTCTTAAATAATTGATACACAATCTATAAATTTTTTTGTGGGACGGGTGGGATTTGAACCCACGACGCACCGGTCTTCAGCCGGTCGCTCTCCCGGGCTGAGCTACCGTCCCATTAATAAGATTTTCAAAATTTTCTTAAAAACTTTTAAAGCTACATTACAAGAAAATGAATGCAAAATATAAAAATAAGTTCGTTCAAGTATGTTTTACCGAGAATTGAAATTGTGGAAAGAAAAGGAATAGGACATCCCGATACAATTTGTGATTCTATCGCTGATAGATTTGCCTTGAATCTTACTCAATACTACTTAAAAAAATACAATCAAATTTTTCACTTCAATGTTGACAAAGCTTTGTTAGTTGCTGGAGAAACTAAAACAAGGTTTGGTGGCGGAAAAATATTAAAGCCAATGAAGATTTTCTTTGGAGACAGGGCAACTTACAAAATTAATGACGAAGAAGTTCCTATAGATGAAATATTGAAGCAGTCTGTTTATAGTTGGCTGAAAGAGAATTTGAGGTTTGTTGGCGAAAAAGAAGTTGAAGTTATAAATGAAGTTAAGCGCGGCTCCGAAGAATTAACTTCCATTTTCAAAAGAAAAGATGAATATTTGCCAGCAAATGATACAAGTGCTTTAGTTGGTTATGCTCCATTAACAACTCTAGAGAAAAGTGTTTTAGAGTTAGAGAGATACCTAAACTCAAAAGATTTCAAGAAAAAGTTTCCAGAAAGTGGAGAAGATATTAAGGTCATGGGTTTGCGAGAGGAAAATAACTTTAGTTATACCGTAGCTATGGCTTTTGTTGATAGATTTGTAAAAAGTGAGGATGATTATTTCAAGAAGAAAGATGAAATAAAGGAAGAAATGAAAAAGTTCTTTAATGCAAATTTTGGAATAGAACCCAACATTTATTTGAATACTTTAGATGAAAGAGGAAAAGGGGAAGAAGGATGTTATTTAACAGTAACGGGAACTTCAGCAGAAGCTGGTGATTCTGGAGAGGTTGGAAGGGGAAATAGAGTAAATGGTATTATTTCTTTGAATAGGCCAGCAGGATCTGAGGCAGCTCCAGGTAAAAACATGGTTAGTCATGTTGGAAAAATTTACAATTTGCTTGCTTTTGATATTGCTAATAAAATTTACGAAAGAATAGGAAAATATAACTATGTTTGGCTTTTGAGTCAAATAGGAAGACCAATAAACAAACCTTTAGTAGTTTCAATAGAGGTTGATAATCTAGATAAAAAAGAGGAAGAGATGGTGAGAGAAATCGTGGAGAAAAGATTCGAGACTCTTAAAGATTTCTTGAAAGAGTTAATTGAAGGAAAATTCAGAGTTTGCTAAGTCTGTATTTTAATCCTTCTATAAATATGAAAATCGACACACCGAGAACAACTCTTATCCCCCTTTTAATTCCACTTTTTTTATGATAAAAAACTTTTACAGGAACCTGCTTAACTCTTAATCCTTTTTTGATTGCATCACTCAAAATTGAATTCTCTATTATATAGCCACCATGTATATTTTCTATTTCTTTTATTGCTTTTTCTCCAAATGCCATATAACCACAGTTTGTATCTCTGAATTTTGTGCCGTATAGAATATTGAATAATGTTCTCCACACAAAGTTTCCCAGTTTATGTCTAAATGGTACTTCTTTCCAATTCCTATATCCCATTACGAGATCAGCTTCTCCTCGTTTGATTGGTTCTAAAAGTTTTCTTGCCTCTTCAGGCAAATACTGTAAGTCAGCATCTATAATAACAAAGCTTTTGATTTTCCTTTTTCTTGCAAACTCAAAAGCGGTTCTTAAGGCTTCTCCCTTTCCCTTGTTTGTTTTATGTTTCAAAACTATTGCTCCAGCTTCTTTTGCCAACTCATAAGTCCGATCTTTACTCCCATCATCAACGACTATTACTTTAAATTTCATTCTTCTAAGTTTTTTGACAACCTCATATATGTTTTTTTCTTCATTGTATGCTGGAACAATTGCATAGTCCATTAATTAATTTGTAAGCCCCATATATGAATTAATGATATGTCCGAGATGTGGTAGAAATGTTGATAAATTTTACGACAATTTATGTCTAGAGTGCTTTATAGATAGGCTAGAAATACAAAAAATTAACATAAGAAGATGTAAAGTTTGTGGAAGGTATTTTGTTTCAAACAAGTCTTTTGATAGTAGAGAGAATGCTATAGATTTTTATGTAAAGAAGTTTCTTTCTAAGAAGCATGGCGAAATTGTGAATTTATTGCCAACTAATAAAATTGAGATTTTTGAAAAACAGTTCTTTTGCAGCTATTGTAAAAAATTTGTTAGTAGAAAAATAGAAGCAATTCTTCAGCTTAGAGGGAAGAACGTCGAATATATTGTAGAAAAATATGGTTTGGTTGGTAAACCAGTTAGAGGAGGCTTTGATATCAATTTTTCATTTAAGAGATATGCTTACGAATTGATTAATAAGCTAAGAAAAAAATATAAATTATCGATGAAAGTTTCGAGAAAGCTAATGGGATTGAGAGAAGGAAAAAAAGTATATAGAGATACTATATTGGTGAGAATAAATGGCAAAAAAGTATGAGCCTAGTGAAGAAGAATTGGAAATAGCAAGAATTAGGCTGCCAAGAGAAGGAGAAGTTTTAGGTATTGTTGAAACTATGGTTGGTGGAGATAGGATGAAAGTTATTTGCGACGACGGTAAAGAAAGGATTTGTAGAATTCCAGGAAAACTAAGAAAAAGAGTTTGGATTAAAGAAGGAGATTTAATTTTGGTTATGCCTTGGAAAGTCCAAAGCGATAAGAGAGGTGATGTTATTTTTAGGTATACACCAACTCAAGCTTCTTGGCTGAAGAAGAATGGTTATATAAAGAACCTTCAGGTATAAAAATGGAAGATTTTTTATCTGAAGGAAAAGTTGAAGGAAAAGTTTATGATAAAAGAACTTTAATGGCAATTTTCAAACTTATGAAAAGAGGAATTATAAAAACGTTAGAATCTACTGTCAAAGAAGGGAAAGAGAGTGTTGTAGTTGCAGCTAAGAATAAAGAGGGAGAATGGTTGGCTGTAAAAATTTACAGAGTTGAACATTGTGATTTTAAAAGTATGTGGAAGTATCTGATTTCTGATTATAGATTCGAAAGAATAAGAAAAAGTAGATGGCATGTCGTTATAAATTGGGCAAAGAGAGAATTCAAAAACATGCAAATAGCTTATGAAGCTGAGGTTACTTGCCCTAAACCAATTTCAGTTTATGAAAATGTTTTGGTTATGAGTTTTATTGGAGAAGATGGAATTCCGGCACCAACTTTAGCTCAGCTGGAGAATGAAGAATTGAATTGGGATGAAATTTACAATCAAGTTAAAAGTGAGATGATTAAATTAACTAAGGCGGGGATCATTCATACAGACTTAAGTGCTTTCAACATTTTGTATTACGATAAAGCTTACATTATAGATTTTAGTCAAGGAGTAACCGAGAGACATCCATTAGCTTTGCACTTTTTAGAAAGGGACGTTAAGAATATAAATGAGTTTTTTAGAAAAAAGAATGTGGAAATTGATGAGACTTTGTTTGAAAGTTTAAGGAGGCTGATTGAATGAAAGATACAGTTGTTTTAACAGAAGAAAGGGCTAAAATGCTTAGAAATAAAAAGGAGTGGGTAGAGAAAATAGAAAGATTAAGCAATTGCAAAATTTCTTTAGAAGATCAAGAGGTTACGATTGAAGGAAATGATCCAATAACTGTTCTTAGAGTTAAGGAAGTCTTTAGAGCTCTTAATAGAGGGTTTGACTTGAACACAGCACTTTATTTGCTAGATGAAAACTATTTTCTTGATATAATAGATGTTAAGGATTATGGAAAAAGTAGAGAAAGACAAATTCAGCTTAAAGGAAGAGTTATTGGTAAAGAGGGAAGCATTAAGAGAATGATTGAAGAAAAAACTGGAACTAAAATTTGCGTTCATGGAAAAACGATTTCTATAATTGGAAGATGGGAAAATTTACAGGTTGCTAGAAAAGCAATAGAAATGCTTTTAGAAGGAAAAATGCATTCAAGTGTTCAAAAGTTCTTAGAACAAAACTTTGTTGCTTAAACAATTTATACCTCAAAACCAAAAATTGATGATTATGGAAGATGGTGTAATTACAGCAGAAGAAATTGCTGATAAAATAAGAGAAGTTAGTATAGCGGAGTTTTTCGAAAAAAACAGACATTTGTTAGGATATGAAAATCCGACAAAAAGTTTATTTACTGTTGTCAAAGAAGCAGTTGATAACAGTGTTGATGCTTGCATAGAAGCAAGAATTCTACCAAAAATAAAGGTTAGTGTAAACCAAGTTGGAGAAAATATTTACAAGGTTAGAGTTGAAGACAACGGTCCTGGTTTGCCACCAGAAAAAATTCCAATAGCATTTGGTAAGTTCTTGGTAGGAAGCAAATTTTATAGATACAGACAATCAATTGGAACTCAAGGTATAGGTATAAAGGGTGCAATTTTGTATGCTCAATTGACAACAGGCAAGCCTGCAAAAATAATAACTTATTACAAAAAGAAGAAGCACGAGTTTGAATTAATGATCGATGTTTTGAAAAACGAACCAAAAATAATTTCTCATAATATAGAAAATCTAGAAAAAGATCTGCATGGCTTATCAATAGAACTATTGGTTGAGGGAAGATATATAGAAAAAGGACAATCAATACCAACTTACTTAAGATATATTTGGTTAGCAAACCCCTATGTTGAAATAATTTATGATGGACCAGAAAGTAGCTTTAAGCTTGAAAGAGTAGTTAATGTTTTACCTCCTTCACCAAAAGAGATTAAGCCTCATCCTTATGGGGTTGAACTCGGAAGGTTCAAAAGAATGTTGCATTTATCTAATGCTAGAACTGTAGCTGGTTTTCTTTCTTCTGAATTTTCAAGAGTCAGCTTACAAACTGCAGAAAAGATTTGTAAGTTAGCTAGAGTAGATCCAAAAAAGAGACCAAAAGAAGTTACTGATGAAGAAGCAGAAAAATTGCATAAAGCAATGCAAAGTGTAAAATTAAAAGCTCCCCCAACTGATTGTCTTTCCCCGCTAAAAGAAGAGTTTTTAATTGAAGCCTTGCAAAAAGAATTTCAACCAGAGTTTGTTACAGCTGTTATAAGAAAACCGTCTGTATATAGAGGAAATCCGTTTCAGGTCCAAGTTGCTTTAGCTTATGGTGGAAAAATTTCGGAAAGTAATGAACAAGTTCAGACTTCAAAGCTTTTAAGGTTTGCCAATCATACTCCTTTACTTTACAATCAATCGGATTGTGCTATTACAAGAGCTGTTGAAGAGGTCGATTGGAGAAACTATGGTTTAAGCCAACCTTCAGGTAGCTTACCTCAAGCCCCTCTCATAATTTTTGTCGATTTCCTATCGGTTTGGATTCCTTACAAAAGTGAAGGAAAGCAAGCAATAGCCGAATACCCAGAGATAATAAAAGAAATTAAACTTGCTTTACAAGAAGCAGGAAGAAGACTTTCTGTGTTTTTACACAAAAAAATTAGAAGCGAGCAGCTAAGGATGAGAGCAAATATTTTTGAAGCATATACAAACGTTTTTAGCGAATTTGTATCCGAATTAACAGGAAAGAATGTTGAATACATTAAAAATAAAATTATTGAATTGATAAAGAAAGGAGAGTATAAGGAAGGGGAAGAAAAGAGATTGAAGGAAGAAGTTATTGAGGTGAAATAAATGAAGTTTTACATAAGGCCTAAGAAAAAAGAGGAGATTTTATCAACTCTTAAAGAGTTGGGTGAAAGTTTTTTGAAAGATGTAGAAGAAGGTAGAAATCCTAGTGTTGAAGTGCCAGTAAGAACTTTAAGAAATATAAAGTTTGATGCTAAAGAAAGAAAGATATTTCTTGGTGGTTATGTTGCAAAAAGATATTTGCTACATTTAGGCCAAATAAGGAGTTTTACTCAACTAACTGGAATTGCCGCGCTTTCAAAAAAATTGATTGAAGAAAACAAACATGTTAGCTTAAGAGAAGCTTTTTACATTTTAAAGAGAAACATTCCCGGACTTAATAAAAATATTGTTGATGAACAAGAAGAATCTAATAGAGCAGTTGAAGATTTAGAATTGGTTATAAATGCTTTAAGGGAGCAATTACATATAAATGCTAATAAGCTTGGGGCTGTAGCTGGCAATGTTATTATTAGGGATAGGGGAGATTTGATAGATTGGTCGAAGCTTGGTTCTGGTGGATGGTCCGTTCCAAGCAATGTAGAAGATATAGAGTTCGTTAAAGTTGATGCAAAGTTTATTCTTTACATAGAAAAGTCGGCGGTTTGGGAGAGATTGCATGAAGATAAAGTTTGGAAAAAGTTAAATTGCGTAATTGTTGCTTCTCAAGGTCAAGCAACGAGAGGAATAAGAAGACTATTGCAAAGACTAAATTACGAACATGGTTTGCCAATTTATGTTTTGACAGATTTCGATCCTTGGGGAATTTATATTTACTCTGTTATAAAGTTTGGTTCTATCGCTTTAGCTCATATTAGCGATAGACTAGCCATACCTTCAGCAAAATTTTTAGGTTTGACGGGAGATGACATTAAAAAATACGGATTAGAGAAGCATCTAATAAAGTTTAAGGATATTGATGCGAGAAGACTTGAACAAATAAGAGAATATGAGTGGTTCAAGAACAATAAAGAATGGCAAAGGCAGTTTGATTTAATGAAAGAAATGAAAGCTAAAGCAGAATTAGAAGCTTTGTCGGCAAGAGGTATAACATTTATAAGCGAAAAATATTTGCCAGAGAAAATAAAGAATGAAGAGTTTTTGGATTAAACTTTTATTTTTTGAAATCATTTCATTTAATGGATTTGCTATTGTTTTGTAAAAAAGAAAATAACAAAAAACTAGAAGAGAGGCTTAAGAAGGATGATTTAGTTTCTGGTAGTTCTATTAAGATACGAGATGCAATTATAACTAATAAAGATGGTTTTTATTTTTATTTAGAGGGGACAGAAGATAGAATTGAAAAGGCGCGACATTTGGCGAAAGATTTGGCTATTGAAATTGAAGGAGAAGAAAAAGAAAGAGTCAAGAAAATTTTAAAAGAAGAAGAAGAAAGGGCGATAGAGGGTTTTGGAGCTATTCTTGGTTAGTTTTCTCCGTCTAATGAAAATTTTTTCTCTATATCTAGTTCTCCTATTTTTTCTATTCCAGTTTTTAGTCGATTTTCAGTATGTACTGTTGTTTTTGCAGATCCGTAGTGTGGATATTTGTATGAGAGGGGATAAGAGGATGGCAAGTCACTATAATTACGACTTGCTTCCATAGTTTCATGATATACTGAACATCTTAGAGAATATGTATAACTATTCTGAGGAGTCAAACCAGACTCTGTATCTTCCCCCATTCTAGTTTCACCAATAATCTATATTAGTGTGTCGTTTTAAAAGCTTTTCTGTATAACTTATAAATTGCAATAGATAAAATTAATAAAATGCGCCAGTAGTCTAGCCTGGTAGGACATGAGCTTGCCAAGCTCAGGGCCCGGGTTCAAATCCCGGCTGGCGCAAGGTTTTAAATTGAAAATTCAACTATTTTTATGATTTTTGGTAAGAAGGAAAAAGAATTATCGATAGAGGAAAAGTTAAAAGAGATAGAGGAGAGGGTTAAAGGTCTAGGTAAATCCCCACAACAAAATTATCAACCAACAGAGATAACTCAACAATCAATACAAAAAACGCAAAGTGTTGAAGAAAGAGAGGAAAAAACAGAAAAAGTTGAGGAGGAGTCGCAAGTTCCTCTCTTTGTTAAATTAGATAAATATAAGACGATCGTTTCATCTTTAATGCAACTAAAGACACTTTTAATATCTTTGAAAAATTCTTTGATGGTTTTAGAGCAAGTGGAAAAAACTCGAATAGAAACTTTTAACGCTATAATAAAGAACTTAGATAAGATGAATGAAAAAATTTCAACTTTAGAGAAAGAAGTGGTAAAACCAATAGGATTTTCTATAGGAGCGCCAATACCAACCTATGGTTCGTATGAAGAAATTCAAAGTGTGCAAGCATCTATAGCAAATTTAAAAGCTCAAATAGAACAACTAAAAGCGCAACTAGATTCGCTATAGTAGAAATTTAAGATATAGATAAAAATTTCTTGATGCTAAGTGAGAAAGATTTAGAGAAATTCTTGAAAGAAAGAGGAGTTGATTTTGAGCTGATTGAATTTAAAGAAACAGTAATGAATAGTGAATCTGCAGCGAAAAAAACCAATGGAATTGTTGTTAAAAGTATTTTGTTGATTTGTGACGACGAACCTATCCTTTGTATTTTGCTTGGTAAAGACAAGATTGATTTTGAAAAAATAAAAAAAGAATTAAATTGCAGAGAGGTTAGACTTGCAAAAGCAAAAGAAGTTAAAGAAATTAGTGGTTATGATATTGGGGCTGTCCCACCATTTGTACATAAACAAAAGATAAGAACAATAATAGATAGTAAAGTCGATGGTTTGCGTGAAGATGAAGAAATATATTGTGGTGGTGGTTCCCATTATCATTTGCTAAAAATAAGAAAATCTGATCTAATGAGGGTAATAGAAAATGCAGAAATAAAAGATATAACTCAATAAATTTTTGTAATGATAATGTCTTTAATGCGCGGGGGTCGCCTAGCCTGGTCGATGGCGGCAGGCTCAAGTAAGGTTTTCTTGAGCTTTGATTAGATGATGAGAAGAAACCTGCTGGGTTAGTCCCTTCGTGGGTTCAAATCCCACCCCCCGCAGATTTTATTTAACTCAACAAAAACAATAATCAAAAAATGGAAATTGAAAAAGTTATAGAAGACCTTAAGCAGAAAATAGGAGAAAATGTAAAAAACTGTTTAAATGAGTTCGAAAAAAACAGAAATTTGAGTAAAGAAGAAAAGTTTATCGAACTTTGTTTTTGTATATTGGTTGCAAACTCTTCAATGAAAAAAACTTTCAAGATTTGGAAAGAGATAGGAGATGAATTTTTAATACTTTCAAAAGAACAATTGTCTAAAAGACTAAAAGAGCTTGGATATCGTTTTTATAAAAAAAGGGCAGAATATATAGTAGAAGCGAGAAGTAAAATTGAGTTGTTAGAAGATATTTTGAAATTCGATAATGAAATGGAGATAAGAGAAAAGCTTGTGGATAATTTTAGAGGAATTGGTTGGAAAGAGGCTTCTCATTTTCTAAGAAACCTTGGATATAAAAATTTTGCAATAATAGATAGGCATGTTTTAAACACTTTAAAGGAATTTGGAATTATAGAAAAGATTCCAAATTCCTTGAATAAAAAAGTATATCTTTATATCGAAAACATCCTTAGAGAATTAGCAAACAAATTAAATATAAGCTTAGCCGAACTAGACTTTTATCTATTTTACATTAGTTCTGGAGAGACTCCTATTAAGTGACCTATTTTTTCCTCTTTCTTTTCTTTTCCTCTTCTTTCTTCCCAAAAAGTCTTTTTAACCAACCAAACATAAATTATTATTTGTAATTAAGCTTTTTAAATCTTTGACAAAATATTTAGATGCAGAAAGGAGATTTTGTTTACATAAGTTATGTTGGAAGAATTAAAGAGAGTGGGGAAATTTTCGACGTTACTAGCGAAGAAATTGCAAAAAAGGAAGGAGTATATAATCCCGAATTTAGGTATGGGGATGTGCCAGTAATAGTTGGTGCAGGATTTTTAATAAGAGGTTTAGATGAAGAGCTGGAAAAGATGAGTGTTGGAGAAAAGAGAGTTGTTGAAATTGAACCTAAGAGGGCATTTGGTGAAAGAAGAGAAGATTTAGTGAAGCTAATACCTGAAGCAGATTTCAAGAAGCAGAACATAAATGTCAAGGTGGGGGATTTTGTTACTGTTAACGATATTGTGGGAAGAGTTATTAGTGTAAATGCAGGAAGAGTTATGGTTGATTTTAATCATCCTTTAGCTGGCAAGACTTTGGTTTATGAGGTTGAAGTTAAAAAGCAAATAATTGATGTAAAAGAAAAAGTTTATGCAATTTTGAAATATTTTTCTAATTTGGATGAAGATTCAGCTAAAGTTGTTATTGAGAATGAAGAAGCACAGATAGAAATCAAAGATATTAAAATTACGAGCAAGGTTAAAGAAAATGTTGTTAAAACTATATTCCAATGGATTCCAGAAATAAAAAGAGTTAAGTTTTATGAGGTTTACGAAAAATTAGAAAAACCTAAAAGCTAATTATTCTTATGGCAGTTAGACAAATAGTTTCCAAAGTTAACTCGAAGGAAGATGAAGAATTAAAAAAGTTTGTTGAAAAAGCGAGAATAAAAATAAAAGTTGTTGGTTGTGGAGGCGCGGGCAACAACACTATAAGCAGGTTAATGCAAATTGGAATTAAGAATGTCGAAACTATAGCTATTAATACAGATGCCTTGGATTTGCTCTATACTGATGCTAACCAAAAAATACTGATTGGAAAAGAAACAACTAAAGGTTTAGGAGCCGGAGCTGATATTAACATTGGAAGGAAGGCTGCTGAAGAGCAAATTGATGAAATAAAAAATGCGATAAAGGGCGCAGATTTACTTTTCTTAACTGCAGGACTTGGAGGTGGTTCTGGTTCTGGATCTATTCCGCTAGTTGCTAGACTTGCAAAGGAAATGAACATTTTAAATATAGCTATAGTTACTTTGCCATTTTTAATGGAAGGTAAGCATAGAGCAGAAAATGCGAGAATTGCTCTAGAAGAATTAGAACAATATTCAGATACTTTAATCGTAATACAGAATGAAAGATTGCTCGAAATAGTACCAAATTTATCTCTAGCTGAAGCTTTTAGCTTTGCTGACGAGATTTTAGCAAACGCAGTCAAAGGAATAGTTGACGTTGTTTTGAACCCAGGATTAGTTAACGTCGATTTTGCAGATTTAAAAGCAATAATTAAAGAGGGAAAGTTTGGAGTGATTGGATTAGGAGAAAGTAAAAGCGAGAAGAGAGCGATTGAAGCTGCAGAGAAAGCAATTTCTCATCCTTTGCTTAACGTAGAGGTAAAAAATGGAAAAGCAGCTTTAATAGATATAATTAGCGATCCTTCTATTACTGTTAGAGAAAGTCAAAAAGTTATAGAAACCGTTGCTTCTCGTCTAAGCGAAGATGCAAAAATAATTTGGGGTGTGCAACTAGATAAAAATCTTGATGGTATATTGAAGACCTTAGTTGTTATCACAGGATTAGAAAAACCGGAATATTTCAAAGTTAAAAGTTTTAAAAAGAGAAAAGAGATTGAAAAATATCTGGGTGTCGAGTTTGCTGAGTAATATTTTAAACAAAATAAAGGAGAATTTGGCTAGCTATAGAAGAGTTTTAGTAATAGCTAGAAAGCCTGATAAAGAAGATTTCATAAAAACTGTAAAAATTTGCATTGTTGGAATGAGTTTAATAGGTTTTGTTGGATTTATAATATATTCGTTTTCTATACTATTTCTATCTTAAGAATTACCAAAGTTTTTTTATTTTTTAATATAACTTTGTGTTCTTTGTCCTCTATTGAATAGTTGTTAAATTTTTAAGTTAAATGCATTTTTAGCTGCTATCTGAAATAAATTTAAATTATCAAAGTTCAAACAATTGAAATGATATTTGCGATTAGAACTATTGTTGGTAGCGAAAACGTTGTTTTGGATAGCCTTTATAATAGAGCGATAAAAAACAATATACCAATTAAAGCTTTGTTACATCCAGAAGAAATAAAAGGTTATGTTTTTGTTGAAGGCGAATTAGAAGACATAAAAGAATTGATAAAGGGCGTGGTTAATGTTAGAGGTTTAATTACCTCTCCAGTTAACATTTCAGAGCTAGAAAAATTCATAAAACCTAAAGAAAGCAAGATAGAAATCAATATTGGAGATATAACGGAAGTTATCAGTGGTCCTTTCAAAGACACAAGAGGAAAAGTTACTAGGATTGATATTATTAAAAGGGAGGTAACTATAGAGCCTTTAGATGTTTCTGTCCCCATACCTATAACTATTCCGATAGAATTTGTAAAAATTGTTGAGAAGAAGAAGTGAGAATTTATGGAGAAGATAAACTTGATTGTAGATGCAGGAAAAGCTAATCTTGGACAACTTTCAAGTAAAATATCTTCTTTAGGTTTTAATGTCAATGAAATTCAAAAGGAGATTAATGAAAAAACAAAAGAGTTTTCCGAGTTAAAAGTTAATGTTATTTTGATTTTGGATAAGGACAACAAGAAATATGAAATAAAAGTTAAAGCTCCGAGCGTCGCAGATTTGGTTAAAAAAGAGCTTGGAGTAGAATTGCTTAAGCTTACAGAAGAAGATAAACAAAAAGGTAAGACTTATGTTGGAAATTTAACGATGGAACAAGTTGAAAAGATAGCAAAGATAAAGGCCGAAGAACTAGGAGAAAAAGATTTGAAGAAAGTTTTGAAAATGGTTATTGGTTCTATAAATACATTGCAAGGAGTTTTGATTGAAGGGAAGAAACCAAAAGAGATCTTAAGAGATCTTAAAATGAAAAATTAAAATTAAAAAATAAGATAATATAATAATATTTTGAGTTATTGTTAATCTTATCTTAATTATCTTCGGTTGTAAGAAAAACATTTATTCTATCTTCTCTAAACTTTTGAAAAATTGCTCAATATTATTTACATAATCAAGAAATTCTGAAGTTGTCTTCGCAGTATATGCTTTATTCAAATATTCCTCCAAAATAGTTTTTGTAGAAGAAGGTAACGCTTTCCACTGAGGAGTGTCTTTTATTTCCATTAATTTATATTTTGCAGGTTTTAAAAATTTTGGGTCAGAATTTGCTAGCTTTTTCGCCTCTGAAACGATTGGTGCAAAAAATTGAGCAAAACTTTTTTCTATATCTAGCTCTGATTTTATTGCTTCTCTAGTTTCCATTGCCATCTCTTCAGTCTTATACCAATCTTTCATTATCTTATCCAATCCTTTTGTAAAAATTACTGCCAGAAAGATTGCTCCGAAACCCCACGCTCCATAACCTGCAAAATTTAATAAGAACTCTCCCATCATGGTTCGTGAAGCATACAAAGCAATTATAAAAGAAAGCAGCGCGCTTATGTTAAACCGTACAGGGAACCAACCTTCTATTATTGATTTCATTATACCATACAATAATACCCAGATGAAAACGAAGGGAAGGATGATATAAAAGATATAGAAAACTGCCCAGCCTAAATCTCCTTCTGTTGCAGGGAAATATCCTGTAAGAACACAACTAGTATATTTTAGTGCATCATAAACGACCTGCCCTGTAGTAGATGGTTGAAAATAGTTTTGGCATGCTGTCATATCAACCTCTGTTGCTTTCACGAATTGCCTTACTATGTTTATCTCAACTAATAAGATCGTAATAAAAAGAAAAAAGAGAGCTACTTCTCTTAATATTTTCCCCCAGTTGTATGGTAAAAAACCACTAATTGCAAGCAACATGCCTGTGAAAGAAATTAATATCATTCCGTAAGGCGATGAAAGAAACTCAATATCAAATCCTAATTTTAGTAGTATAAAGATGAGAATTAGAAATAAAAAAATTATTCCTATTCCAACAGCAACAACTTTCCATTTCACCATATTTATATTAATATTAATATTCACCATATTTGTATTAATATTTCTTAATATTTAAAAATTTTATTTAAGCTTATTGGCGACGTTAAGAAAATTGTTGAAAGTTTGAATAAAAGCATTAGAATAAAAGATATCCAGTTATTCAATGCCCAGTAGAGAGCCGGAAATAAATAATTTAGAATAAACTTAGCCTGGCAATGTACAAGGAAGACGCAGCAATTTTATTTGGTGTCATATTAGCCGGAAGAAATGAAATCTGTGGAGCGAAAATTAGTATTTCACCTGTTCCTCCAGAAAAGAAGGAAGAATGCACTCTTAAGGGAACAGAAAGAACAATTTCAAGTTACCTTAAGTCAGAAAAGGTAGAAGAAGTCGAAGAAGAAAAAAATAAAACACCTTAGAAGCCAACTTCTTTTTTTAATTTTTGTATACTAAAAAATAGCTAAAGAAATAGGAATATTATATTTAAAGCTTTATTACAAGAATTGAAATATAACTCTTACTGCTTCGGCAGGAGGTCTTTAAATGACCGAAATATTGGAGGCAATAAAGAAAGCTAGAGAAGTTAGCAAAAAGAGAAATTTTGACCAGACTTTTGATTTAATCGTTAATTTAAGAGCAATAGATACAAGAAAACCAGAAAATAGGATTAATGAGATTGTTGAATTGCCTTATGGTACTGGAAAAGAAATAAAAGTTGTTGTTTTTTCTGATGAGATAAAAGAACTAGAAGGAGCTGAAATTATCAACTCTAAAGAAATTGAGGAAATAGCGAAAAACAAAAGGTTAGCTAAAAAGTTAGCAAAAAATACGGATTTCTTTGTTGCAGATCCCAAACTGATGCCAATCGTTGCTAAAAATCTAGGAAAATTTTTAGCCCCAAGAGGGAAAACTCCAAAACCAATAGTTGGCGATGTTAAAAAAATGGTTGAAAGTTTAAAGAAGAGCGTTAGATTAAGGATTAAAGATGCTCCAGTAATTCAGTGTCCAGTAGGTACTGAAAGCATGAAAGATGGGGAAGTTGAAGCAAATATAATTAAAATTTTAAAATTCTTAGAAGAAAGGTTGCCAAAAGGCAAAGCAAATATAAAGAATATTGTAATCAAATTGACAATGGGCAAGCCAGTTAAAGTGGAGGTTAAGAAATGAAGAAAGAAGAGAAAATTGCATTAGCAGAGGAAATATCAAAAGAAATGAAGAGTTATAAAACTGTAGGAATTATTGATTTGCATAAAATTCCTACTAAAGAATTTAAAGAAATGAGAAAAGCTTTAAGCGAGTTTGCTAAGTTGAAAGTTATAAAAAAGAGTACATTGAAATTTGCTTGTGAAAAGGCTGGGGAAGAATTTAAAAAACTATTTGAGTTAAATCCGAACCAATTTGCTATTTTATTTTCAAACGAAGATCCTTTTTCCCTTTTCAAAAAGATTTCTTCAATAACTTCTGAAACTTATGCAAAAGAGAATGATATAGCAGAAGAAGATATATGGGTTTACGCAGGTCCAACACAGATTAAGGCTGGTCCTTCTATAAGCGAATTTGCTAAATTGAAAATCCCAGCAGGAGTAGAAGGTGGATTTATTGCAGTGAAGAAAGATACACAGGTTGCAAAAAAAGGAGATAAAATAAGTAAAGAGTTAGCCGCTCTTTTAAGAAAATTAAAAATCAAGGCAAAAAAAGTTAGATTAAATGTTTTGGGCTTACTTCATGAAGGAACTCTTTATACAAAAGATACACTAAACTTAATTTTCGATTATCCAAAGTTATTGACACACGCCTATCAAAACGCTTTGAATTTGAGTGTAAATATAGGATATCCAACAAAAGAAAACATAAATATCTTAATTTCAAAATGTTATTTGAACGCTAAAGCTATAGAGAATTTGGTGGTAAAAAATGAATGAAGTATATGCTGCATTGATATTGCATGAAGCAAAGAAGGAGATAAACGAAGAAAACATAAAGAAAATTCTAGAGGCTGCTGGCGCTCAAGTAGAGGAAGCAAAGATTAAAGCATTGGTGGCAGCATTGCAAGGAATTAACATAGATGAAGCATTAAGACAAGCTGTAGCATTTCAAGCTCAACCAACTATGGTTGCACAAGAAAAGAAAGAGGAAAAGAAAGAGGAGGAAGATGAAGCTAAGAAAAGAGCAGAAGAAGCTGTAGCTGGTTTAAGCGCTTTGTTCGGCTAGTCTTTAGGTAATAGCAATGAATGAAGAATCTATCAAAAAGCAAAAGGAAGCTTTCGAAAAAATGAAAATTGTTTTAGATTACGCAAAAAAGTTGGTTAATCCTGATGCTAATATTTTAGAAATAGCTGAAGCAATAGAGAAGAAAATTTTCGAAGTAGGGGCGAAACCAGCCTTCCCTGTTAATATAGGAATTAATGAGGTTGCAGCACATTATACTCCTTCTTTAGATGATAAAACTATTATTAAAGAGGGGGATATGGTTAAAATAGATATAGGGTTGCATGTCGATGGTTATATAAGTGATAATGCTTTTACAGTTTTTGTTGGTAAGGGTTCACACCCAATGATAGAAGTTGCAAAAAAGGCTGTAGAAGAAGCTAGAAAGGTTTTGAGGGAAAACGTTAAAATAAAAGAAATATCTGAAGTGATAGAAAATACTGTAACTTCTTCAGGATTTAAAGTAATTAGAAATTTGACCGGGCATTTTATTGATAGATATGTTGTTCATGGAATTTCCATACCAAATGTAAAAAATGATATAAACATTCCTATACCAAAGGGTCAAGCAGTAGCTATAGAAGTTTTCGTTACTAATGGATCTGGATGGGTTAAAGAGAGTTCAGAAGTCCAAATATTTCAATTTAAAGAAGATAGGGGTTCAAGAATGAGAGAGGGGAAAAAGATTATAGAAATTGCAAAAAAAGATTTTGAAGGCTTGCCTTTTGCGAAAAGATGGTTGAAAGACATTCCAAGAATGAAGCTCGAATTGGCAATTAAAGATTTAATCGAAAGGGGATGTTTAATAGATTATCCTGTTTTAAAGGAAGATAGCAATAGCTTGGTTGCTCAGTGGGAAGAGAGCTTTATTGTTGAGTAGATTTTTTAATTGAAAAATTTAGCAGAGGCTTTGCTATTAAATATCCACAATTTATACATCTTCCTTCGTTCGCTAGTATAACTTTTTTTTGTATTAATTTTTTGCAACTCGGACACTTTATTTTTGTGTTAACTATAGGCATATGTTTGATATAAGTAGAGAATTAAAAAAATTTCTTTTTCTTTGAAATATACAACGGAAAATTTATTTCAGAGTATTTTTTGCCCACTTGAAGTATTCTTTATTAACCTCAACATTTATAACTCCTATAAATGGAACAGTATAAGGATGATTATTTTTAATAAAATTAATCAAATTATTCGCTTTCGATTTCAACGTTTTCACTATCATTACAACTTCTTTAGTATTTTCTATCTTTCCGCCCCACCAATATAGACTTTTAATACTAAATATATTGCAACAAGCAGCAATTTTTCTCTCAATCAGCATTTTAGCTATTTTTTCTGCGTCTTTTTTCGAAGGGAAAGTTATGTAAACCATTAACATCTTTGGCATCTCACCACCAATCCCGCCCCAGGGACTCGAACCCTGAACCTCCCGGTTTCGAGCGCCTGCTTTTAAGCCTTGCGGAAGCAAGGCTCTACAGCCGGGCGCTCTTCCAATTGAGCTAGGGCGGGATAAAAAATATTAAATGATGATTCTAAAAAATTTATTCTAAAGTCTTTTTAATTCCTTTTTCATCAATAAATGTGGCTTTTGTTTTTGGAAGATCTAAAGAAATTATTTCAACAAGAGGAGAAGCTACATAACCCATTATGACTTCTTCTTCAGGCTTAACTTCCTTTATCGTCCAAACTAAATATCTTTTCTTGCCTATTTTTCTTTCTTCAAATCCCAATCCAATGTTAGATTCTACTTTTAGCATTGGTGGAACTTCTTCTATAACCTCAACATCTTTCATCGTCGATTTAGAATTATTTCTAAGTTTTATATAGACTTTAAACTTTTCTCCTTCTCTTTTGATATTTTTCAATAATGAGGGTTTGAACCCTTTTCTGAAAAAGTAAATTACAGCCAATAATATAGCTATTATTGCCAACCAAACTTGCCACAGAGAAATTTCATACTCAACTATTACGCTTTCTCCCGGACCCAAAGGTTTAACTAACCATCTATATACAACGTTTCCATTCTCAACTATTACTTCTTTAAATGGGGTTTTAGCCTTTACAAAATCTTTCATGAATCTAGGAACCCTTTCTTCTATGTAAAACTGATCGCTTATAGTATTTCCTTCATTCTTAACTTTTATTGAGATTGATGTAGATAGCAGAGAATACTTTATTTCTTTAGTTGTATATTCTTGAGGCAACTTAACTATAGCTTTAACCTCGAACTTTGTTTTAGCTTCATCTATATAATTTCCTTTTAAGTCTTCCAATTTAACATTAACATCATAAATACCAGCCTCTTGATATTTTTCTGCGACGAATTCTTGCGAAACATCTATTTTGCTGTTCGCTTCTATAAAGTCAGTAATAACTTCTTTCCTTAATACTTCTTTACCATCTTTCAATATTAAAAACACAACCTTATAATTTGGTGTTATGTAACTTTTAGCGTTTTGAATAGTTACAGATATTCTTGTAGATTCTAAGGGTAGTATGCTGTATTTAGAAAGATTTATTGATGATATGTAAACGGGGTATTTTCTCGATACAGATATAGTTATTTCCCTTTCTATTTTATGATCTTCCGACGATATAGTAAGTAAAAATAGATGTGAGGGTATTTCTTTGGATTCCTTAGAGGAATATACGTATAAATTTATTTTAGAGGATTGATTCGGCTCTAATGTAACAATTTTAGGGTATACATCGATTAAAACTTTCCTTTCTGCAAAATATGCGACAGGCCCAGTTAAATATATGTTATAAGTCCTTGTTTTATTGTATTCATTAACTATAATAAAACTTAAAGTTTTGTTTTCACCAGCGTAAATTTCTATATTATCTAATCGAGCTATAGCTATTGAAAAAAATAGAGCAATTATAACGAAGGGTATTAGTTTTTTCATCTGCCCACCATTTTATTTTTGTTTTTTAACTATAAATTCTCTAAGTTTTTCTATCTTTTCCATTATTAATTCGTGTAAAGTTTTGAAATCAAACTCAAATTTATTGCCATAATACTCCAAAAATGAAAATCTTGAATAATCAACCTCTTTTTCTTCAGGCTTCTCAGCAGGATAACCAACAGTTATTATTGCTACCGGTCTAACAAAATCAGGAAGCCTTAAAATGTTTTTTACGTCTTCTTCATCAAAAGCACTAACCCAACAAGTTGCAAGATTGAGAGCAGTTGCAGCTAATAGCATGTTCTCAATAGCAGCACCACAATCCAATAGTGAGTAGACAATTTCTCCTCTTTTCCCATATCGTAGACTTAAAACCTCTAGGTCTGAGCAAACAACAATTAAGACTGGAGCTTCTTTAATATGGTCCTGTCTAAGTGCAGCATTATAAAGCAATTCTTTTGTTTTTTTATCTCTAACAACAATAAACCTCCAATCTTGTAGATTTCCTGCCGAAGGTGCTTGAGCAGCAGCCCAGAGTAAAACTCCTATAAGCTTATCATCCACATCTTTATCTTGATATTTTCTTATGCTTCTTCTTTTTGCTATTGCTTCAAAGACGTCCATATTAGATTTTATTTAGCGAATTTATCCTTTTTTTCTTTGTAAATCTCGCTTATTTTATATGTAAGAACTGTTGGAGAGCTGAATCTTCCCAATGTTATCTTTATTGTTGTTATTCCATGTTTAAAGCACTCATTTGGTGAAATAACTAAAGTATGACCTTTGTCTTCCAAACAAACACAATCCAAAAGCCATTCTGGAGAGATTTTTTTCTCTTGTTCTTTTCTAATTTCCTCCATTTCTTTAATTGATTTTAATATTTTTTAGTAGCTCCGCAAACAGGGCAAACCCAAAACTCTTCTTTAAAATTGTTTTCCTCGATAGACTGTCTAACCATTTCTACTTCCTCATGAGAATTCTTTCTACAAACCTCACAAACCTTGTACTTCCAACTTCTATCGTAAAATATATGGCCCATTTTCTTTTTCTCCGCTATTGATTTTACAATTATAAAATAGAAGTTCAAGTTTTAAAACTTTTACATTTCACAAAGAATAAATTTTATGGAATACAAACTTCTTTGCGATTATTATGAAAGATTAGAGAAGGAATCATCTAAACTTGAAAAGACAAAAATTTTAGCTGAACTTTTTTCTAGATGTTCTTTAGAGGAATTAGAAAAAGTTGTTTTTTTAGTTCAAGGAATTGTTTACCCAAAATATACTCAACTTGAATTGGGAGTAGCTACTCAGTTAATGATAAAGGCGATGGCAAAAGCCTATGGTACTTCAGAAGAAAAAATAGAAGAAGAATTTGCGAGGCTCGGAGATTTAGGATTAGTTGCTGAAAAGTTGTCGAAGAATAAAAAACAAGTTACACTAGTTAAAAAAAGTTTAAGTGTGGAAAAAGTTTTTGAAGAATTGAGAAAATTACCATTATTTTCTGGAGAAGGATCACAGGAGAGAAAAATACAAACAATTTACCATTTATTGCTTATGGCTGAACCTAAAGAAGCAAAATATGTCACAAGAACTATTCTTGGTGAATTAAGAATAGGAGTAGCGGAAGGATTGATAAGAGACGCTATAGTGGAGGCATTTCTACCAATTAAAACTAAAGAAGAGAAAGAAAAGTCGGAGGAAGCCGTTGATTATGCTTGGAATATTCTTTCTGATTTTTCTTTAGTAGCAAAAATAGCTAAAGAAAAAGGAATAGAAGGTTTAAAAAACGTTAAAATAGAGATAGGTAGACCTATCCAAGTGATGCTTGGAGAAAAAGCAGAAAGTATAGAGGAAGTTGTTCGAGAGTTTGGTGAAGTAGCTGCCGAATGGAAGTATGACGGGATGAGAACGATAGTAATGAAGAAAAACGATAAAGTCTGGTTATTTACTAGAAGGCAAGAAGATGTTACAAAACAATTTCCTGATTTAGTAGAATTATGTAAAAAAGGAATTAAAGCAAATGAATGTGTGATAGAAGGAGAAACTATTGCTGTAGACCCAAAAACTAATATTCCTATGGCATTTCAAGTTCTTTCGCAAAGGATTCATAGGAAGTATGATATAGAAAAAATGATAGAAAAAATTCCAATTCAAATTCATTTGTTTGATATAGTATATTTAAACGGAGAGATGTTAATTGATAAACCGCTTATTGAAAGAAGAAAGATACTAGAAAGCATTATAGAAGTCATTCCTGGAAAGTTTGAATTAGCAAAGCAGATAATAACTAAAGATGTAAAAAAAATAGAAGAATTTTATAATGAAGCGATAAATGCTAAGCAAGAAGGTTTGATGTTGAAAGTTTTGAATTCTCCTTATAGATTTGGAAGACATGTTGGCGGCTGGTATAAAATAAAACCAACAATGGAGAATTTGGACTTAGTTATTGTAGGAGCTACATGGGGTGAGGGAGCTAGAGCAAATTGGTTAACCTCTTTTGAGCTCGCTGTTAGAGATCCAGATACAGGCAATTTTTTAAGATGTGGAATGATGTCAACTGGCTTGACAGAAGAAGAATATGAAATGATGACAGAAATGTTAAAGCCGCTAATAATTCAAGAAAAAGGAAAAGAAGTTAAAGTTAAGCCTAAGATTGTTGTTGAAGTTAAGTATCAAGAAATTCAAAAGTCGCCAAATTACGAATCTGGTTATGCATTAAGGTTTCCAGCTTTTGTTAGACTAAGAGAAGATAAAGGACCTGAAGAAGCAGATACTATAGAAAGACTGGTAGAACTATATAAATCACAAGGAAAAGCTGGATAAAAAAACTTTACGATAAGTTTTTTAACTATTGTTTTTAAATAGGATTTTATGGTAAGTATATTTGAGGTCCCTGCAGATAAGTTAATAGAAAGATTGAAAGAGGAGTTAAAGAAAATAGATACAATAAAGCCACCACTTTGGGCACAAATGGTTAAGAGCGGGCCTCATAGAGAAAGGCCCCCTCAACAGCCGGACTTCTGGTACATAAGAGCTGCTTCTATTCTAAGAAGAATTTATATAGATGGGCCAGTTGGTGTTTCAAGACTTAGGACGTATTATGGTGGAAGAAAGAGAAGGGGTAGGAGACCGGCAAAAACTTACAAGGCCGGAGGATCAATAATAAGGAAAATACTTCAGCAACTAGAGAGTGCCGGCTTAGTAAAAAAAGAGAAGAAAGGAAGGGTATTAACACCAAAAGGAAGAAAGTTTGTAGATAGTATTATAGGTGAAATTAGTGGAAGAATTAAGAGATGAAGAAAAAAAGCAAATTTTGAGAAGAATTATCTCTTCTGAAGGCAGGGAAAGGCTTGCTAGAGTTAAACTAGTTAAGCCTGAGCTTGTTTCACAAATAGAAGATTATTTAATAAAGCTATATTTAAGTGGAAAAATTAAAAAAATGCTAAGCGAGGAAGAGGTAATTAAATTGCTTGAAGCATTAAGTTCCAGGTGAGGAAATGGGAAGAAAGAAAAAAGTAGGAAGCGCAGGTAGATTTGGAAGTAGATATGGTAAAAAAATAAGAGAGAAGGTATGGGAAATAGAAAAAATAGAAAAACAAAGGCATATATGTCCCAATTGTAAAATGAAATATTTAAAAAGGGAAGGTACAGGAATATGGGTATGCAAGAAATGCGGGTCGAAATTTGCCGGTCAAGCTTATTATCCTCCAAGGGTGATGTGAGATGTATAAATGCTTTAAATGCAAGAAAATAATTACAGAATTGATAGAAGGAAGAGTGATGTGTCCATATTGCGGGTATAGAATTCTTGTAAAAGTGAGGCCTGAAGTGGTCAAAAGAGTTCAAGCAAGATAAAAATTAATATTTGATTTTTTTTCTAAAAGTATATGGTAGAAAGAAGCGTTGAAGAGGAATATGTTTTAGCTGAACAGCAATTGAGAAGTGTTCTAATTCAAAAAGAAGCACTAAAATTACAAATAGCTGAAATAGAGAATGCTTTAAATGAGTTAGAAAGGACTAAAGAAGAAAACGTTTATAAACTTGTTGGAAGCGTTTTGATAAAAAAGAGTAAAGATGAAGTTCAAAAAGAATTAATAGAAATAAAAGAAGACGTTGAAATAAAGATAGCGAGTTTGGAAAATGTAGAAAAGGATTTAATGGATAAAATTAAAAAAATAGAGGAAAAACTAAAGAGTAAAGGTGGTTAAATGGAGTATAAACCTGTGATGGAAATACTTGATAGAATAATTAACGATAGGACTGTGCCTAAAAACATAAGAGAGAGTGTGGAAAGGGCTAAAAATGCTTTAAATAGCAATGAAGAAGAAGAATTAAAGATAAATTCGGCCATAGTTATCTTGGATGAGATATCTAACGATCCAAACATGCCTTTATACACTAGGACTCAAATTTGGAATGTTGTAAGCTTGTTAGAGCAGATAAGAGCTAAAAAGAAAGAAAAGAAAAAATAAAATTTAAAGTTTTTAAATTAGTAAATTAGTGAATAGTATGGTGCTAAAAAAACTTATTGATGTTCTGAAAAAAAGAGGAGAGAGAAAAGAGGAAGAAGTGAAAATTGGTGAGGAAGCGTTTAAAGAAGAAATTAAGCCTAAAATAAGAGTTGAAAAGTTATCCAGTTATGCTGACGTTCCTAAAATTCAAGAGTTTTTAAGAAACGGAGAAATAGTTTTTCTTAATATCAAGGAGTTGAAAGAGTCTAACTTAAGTGAGTTAAGAAAATCTGTAGAAAAACTAAAAAACACAATCTCTGCTATAGATGGTGATATTGTTGGGATAGATGAGAACTATCTTCTTTTAACCCCTAGTTACGCAAAAATATTAAGAGGTTAGATTTTTGTGACAATAAAAATAGAAATTTTGGAGAAATCAAATGATACAATAAAATTTTCTGTAGAAGGAATAAAGCCCTCTTTTGCTAATGCACTGCGAAGAATAATGATCTCAGAAATACCTACAATGGCTATCGAATGGGTAGATTTTAAAAAGAATGATTCTGCGCTTTACGATGAATTATTAGCTCATAGACTAGGGTTAATTCCTTTAACTTATGATAAGAAAGCCTATAAATTGCCTGAAGAGTGTAGAGATGCAAGCGTTAAAGATGCTCAATGTTTTGCAAAATTGAAATTGAAGAAAAAGGGGCCTTGTGTTGTTTATTCTGGAGATTTAGAATCTGAAGATGAGAGCGTTAAACCCGTTTTTGATAAAATTCCTATAGTTGAGCTTTTTGCGGGTCAAGAAATTGAATTGATTGCTTATGCAAGGCTTGGTTATGGAAGAGAGCATATAAAATGGCAGGGAGCTGTTGTTGGTTACAGTATAGATGATAATGGAAAAATTACTTTTGAAGTCGAGAGTTGTTCTGGTTTAAAAGCCGAGGAAATTGTTTTAATGGCGGTGGAAGTTTTCGAGAAAAAATTAAAAGAATTCAAAGCACTATTATCAAAACTCAAGTAGAATTAAAAAATAAAATTTCAATTATTTTAATTCAGCTTATCAGCCGGGGTCGCCTAGCCTGGTCGATGGCGGCAGCGCCATTGTCGAAGCTTAAGTGCTGGCTAGGCACATAAGCTCAGATTAATGAAGAAACCTGCTGGGTTAGTCCCTTCGTGGGTTCAAATCCCACCCCCGGCAGTTATTAAAATTCTGGTCATGATAAAGATTTAAATACTTCAATCTTCTAAAAAATAGTAGGCATTTATACAATGTTTATTGGAATAAAATTACTATTTAGGATAATAAGAAAATACAAAGTTGTAAACGAAGATATAATTGAGCGTATGTTTTTAGAAAGTCCAGATTGGAGTGACGATGAAATAAAAAGGTATTTAGATGAATTAGAGAAGATATTTGCACCTCATTAGTCTAGATTTCCATTAAAAATATTTTAAAATTTTGGTAGTTTCTTTTTTATTCTGTCTTCAGGTCTACCAACCAAAACCCATCCCTCAACTTCCACTTTTTTGCCATTAGGTAATTTGAAAATGAAAACACAACTTTTTTTCTCAATCATTTTTTCTCCTTTTTTTGTTTCGATAACAAGCATTTTATAAGTTTCATCAACAACCCTTCCTTTAATTCCTATTTGACTCTTATTTGTACTATTTTTTACTTCAACTTCCAGTCCAATTAACTCATGTCTAACCAGATTTCTCTCGTTTATCATTATTTTAATTTTATGAAGCCTCTATAAAATTTCTATTTGCTCTTCCTTAAAACCAAGAGCAACTAACACTTCTTTTATTCTCTTTCTATGGTCTCCTTGCAACTCAATATGATTATTTTTAAAAGTTCCACCACAAGCAAGAGTTCTTCTTAATTCCTTAAGAATCTCCTTGACATTTTCTCTTATTCCTTCTATTATTGTTATCGGTTTGCCGAACCTTCTAGTTTCGATATAAACTCTTATCTTTGCTTCTTCTTTTTCTAAAGCTTCTTCAATTCCAAGCTCTTCAGGCAATCCAGTTATTTTTTTCATTTTTGGGATCTCTCCCTAATAACAGTTAGTATCCTAGCTATATTTCTTTTCAGATTTTTTATTTTTGACGTATCTTTTATAGGTCTACCACTAGCTACAAAACCTCTTTCTTTCATCAGTTCTAGTCTTAAATCATTCAGCCTTTTCTTTAATTGATCCAACGGTTCCTCCCTTATTTTCTTCAGAAACTCTCCTATCTTCCTCACTCTTTTCACCCTTTTCTATCTTCTTCTCAAAAATAAACTCTTTTGGCATTTCTTTCATTATTCTAACTTCAACACCCACAATACCAAATTTAATTAAAGCTTGAGCTTGAGCTTTATCAACAAACCTTTCAGCATATTCTCCGCTAGTAGCAATAAAACCATCTTTAAACTTAACTCTTCTCGACCTTTCTTTACCCATTATTTTACCGGAAATAACGATTAAAGCTCCTACAGCTCCGGCTTTCATTATTTGATATAGATAATAAAGAGCGACCTTTTTATAATTGATTCCTCTTTCGATGGCTCTAGCAATTCTTCTAGCAACAATATTAGCATCTAAATAAGGATTTGTCACCTCTCTAACATCTATTAAAGGATTTTCTATTTTAAATTTCTCTTTTATTTCCTCAACGAGCTCATCAATTTTTCTTCCAGACCTTCCGATGATTAAACCTGGCTTATAAGCATAGATTATTATTCTAGTTCCGATAGGAGTTCCTTCTATTTCTGCTCTACTATAGCCAGCATGCTCAAATTTCTTTTTTAAATATTCTTGTAAATCTGCTTCTTTTATTCCCTGTTTAATAAAAATTCTTTCAACCGCCATCATCTCTCCTCCAGAATTACTGTCAAATGTGTAGTTTTAGCTTTTCTAGGTACAAACTTTGCTCTTTTCGGTAAATACATCGTTTCTCCTTTATCTGCTTTGATTGTTTTTATAAAAAGTTTATCTACGTTCAAACCTTTTTTCTTTGCATTTGCTTCAGCTTGTTTTAAAAGAGAAATAAATTCTTTTGTAGCGTTCGTATAGTATTTTCCGTCATAGCTTTCTTTTTGTTTTAATACATTCTCGAGAAAAGTTTTCGCCCTTGATAACTTTTTGCCCTTCAAAAACTTGCAAATTGTAATTGCATGTTTTAAAGAAATTCTAGAATTCCTAGTTCTAGCTATCGCTATCTTCATACTTCGCTTCCTCTCCCACTTTTCTTGCAGATTTTCCCATCGCTACCGCCCTCTGTTAATAAAAGATTTGAACATAATAGAATTTAAATTTATTTTCAAGATAGTATTTAAATTTCAAAACTATAGAAACTTTACTTAACTAAGTAATTTTATGAGTGTTGAGATTGATTGTGGGAGAATTTGTAACTAGAAAAGTTAGACTTTCTGATGAAAAAAGGATGATCTATATTTCATAAACTCTCTTGTTGAAGGAACACTTAAATTTCAATAAATAAAAGAATGAGTCGAACAACTTTTACCTATAGGGTAAACTCGCTTACTTTCTTTTGACTATAAAAATTTCTCAGTATTCTAGAATTTCTAATCCATACTTCAACAGGAATTTCTAGCTTTGAAGAGATGTATTGCAATGATTTCTCTAAACTGTCAAAAACTTCTGGTTTCTCTCTAATCATGTTTCTTACAGTCTCTCTAACATTCCATACTCCAACTGGAATATAATTTTTATGGATTTCTCTTAAAATCAAGACTCCAGCCTGTCTTCTCTCTTCAAAAAGCTTTTCGGCAACCATCGCTCTAGCAGCATACCAACAACCTCCAATGCTTGCGTACTCTTTCTTAAACTCATAACCTTCATAGTCGCCGCCTATTGCTAAAGAATCTACTATTGTTCCTGGATACCATGCTTCTATACTTTCATACTGCCAGTAGCTTGGAAACATGAGAACAATCCATCTATTATCCAAGTATTCCTTGTAGTAAACTCGAAATTCATTTATTTGTGGATATGTTTTTACTTTTTCTAACAGGAACTTACCAATTATATCGTCTACAGCAGTAATAGACCATCTTGTTGGAACGAGCCTTCTTTTAACTCCGAGCATTCCTATACTCAAAGCTTGCTGAATTTTAGAGATTGGTGTTTTGTTTTGATAAAGCCAAAAAATTGCTTCGCTTGCTTTAAAATCAAAATCGTAAAAAACTTTTTCAAGTTTGAAATCTGTAGAGGAAGGATATAGCTTGAAGTCTTCAATAAAAGCAGAAGGTCCAAAAGGTTGATGATCTAAAGAAATTCTAAAGCCTCTTGGAATATGTTTAAATTTAACTTCAGCTTCTACGCTTTTTCTGGAAAGCAAAGCCTCTTGCAATTTCTGAACATTTTTATTGTTTAAATCCTTAACTTTTGCTGCTATCTTTCCTCTAACAGCTTGAAACCTTAAAGCAAAAATTTCCTCTAAACTTTTACCAAACCAGTTTTCTGTATAAAGCAAATCTTCTGAATTTTCCAAAGGAGAAACCATTGGACCAACGAAAACTTTTGGATAACCAATTCTACCAACAAAAACCTCTGGTGGGGAAGAGCCAGCAATTTCTTTTGACTTTATTTTTGGTAAAAATTCTCTTAGCTTCTTTTGAAGAAATGCATTAATCTCTACCCTAGTAATTTTTACAGGTTCAAAATTTTTTGAGACAAACAAAAGTTTCTTCATAAATCGAGTTAAAAAATAAACTTAAATAGATGTAAAATTTTATTAATCGAATTGTTTAATTTCTTTTGTTTTTCTTAACAAAAATTTTTATAAAGTTTTTTGAAAAGCTTAAAAAGATTTTTAAATACCTTTTTAAATATTTATTGGTGAAGATATGAAAGCTATTAGCCCAATGATAGCAACAGTTCTTCTAATTGGCTTTACAATAGCAGTAGGAGCAATTCTTTCTCTTTGGTTCACAACATTCACAAGAACTCAAACTACAGCAGTGGGAGCAGGAGCAGCTTGTGCTTCAAACCCTGTATATGTAAGAGCGATTGGATTGAGTAGCAATACTCTCACATTACTAGTTAGCAATGGTGGTCCAGATAGCGTAACAGTAACATCTGCTGTAGTAACTTGTGGCGGTAATTTAGTTAATTCCACAAATCCTAATCTTTTTGTTGCTTCAAATTCTCAAAACACAACATCTATTTTAGTGACTGAAGCATGTAGTACAAGCAACATTGGTGTAAGTACAGTAGCAGCTTGTAGTAGAGGCGGAACAACATCAACAGCATGTCCAGAAGGAACATGTTTTAGTTAGGTGAAGATATGAAAGCTATTAGCCCAATGATAGCAACAGTTCTTCTAATTGGCTTTACAATAGCAGTAGGAGCAATTCTTTCTCTTTGGTTCACAACTTTTACAAGAACACAAACTGCAACAATAACAGGTTCTGCAGCTTGTCATGCAGGAAACGTAAAGATAATGTCTAATGCTACAACTACAGCAGGTAGTGCCGTTAGAGTTTTTGTTACAAACTTAAGAAGCGACATGAATATTATTATAAATAGCATAACAGTAGTATGCGATGGTAGTAGTAGCTCTAACGCATCTCCAATACCTCTTTTTATTTTAGCAGGACAGACAAATTCTTCAGATGTGAGCGGACTATCAGGGTGTACTTCCGCTAACGTTAGAGTAGATGTAATGGGAATATGTAGTACAGGAGGTTCATTCTTAGCAACTTGTCCAAGAGGAACGTGCGGCGTTTACTAATCTTTTTTTATTTTTACTTTTTTAAAGAGAATTCCCATTTTCTTTGGTTTCCACTTAAATTCTCCAAACTTACAATCATTAAATCCTTGCCTTTCTTCGATTCCTAACATTCCTCTAATTTTCTCTGCAGTTTCTGGTAAGAACGGATAAAGTAAGATAGAAAGAATTCTTAAACTTTCAAGCAAATTGTAGAGAGCATTCGATAATTCCTCTCCTTTTAACTTCCAAACCTCTTTTTCGTTTATGTATTTATTGCATGCTTTAACAAAATTCCATATTTCAGTTAAAGCTAAATCAACTCTAAAGTTTTCCATATGCTTATCGATTTCTTCTAACTTCAATTCTTTTTCTAACTCTGGCCTTCCTTTAATTTCTCCGCTAAATCTTTCTGCAAGCGTCAAGACTCTGTTCACCAAATTTCCCAATTCATCTGCTAATTCATTATTCAACCTTTCTACTAATGCTTCCTCGCTGAAATCTCCATCTTCCCCAAAAGGCACTTGTCTTATCAGAAAGTATCTTATTGCATCTAATGGATATTTTTCTGCTAATTTTACGGGATCAATAACATTGCCTAAACTTTTACTCATTTTTTCTCCTTTAACAGTCCAAAACCCATGGGCATAAACATGCTTTGGTAATGGTAAACCAGCTGACATTAACATAGCGGGCCAAATAGCACAATGAAATTTTATTATGTCTTTTCCAACCAAGTGAACATCAGCTGGCCAAAATTTCTTAAACTTTTCTTCATCATATCCAAAACCAATGCCACTTAAATAATTTATTAGAGCGTCAAACCAAACGTAAACAACTTGAGAAGAGTCATTTGGAAATGGAATACCCCATTTTTGAGTTTGTCTAGAAATGCTTATATCACCAAAACCACTCTTTATATAATTCAAAACTTCATTCTTCCTTGCTTCTGGCAAAATAAAATCTGGATGTTTTTCAATGTAATCTAGCAAAGCTTGTTTATATTTGCTTGCTGCAAAAAACCAATTTTCTTCTTCAAGCAAAGTGGGTTCTCTTTTATGTATAGGACATTTACCATCGACTAAATCGCCTTTCGTTAAGAAAGCTTCACAATCAACACAATAATAGCCAACATACTTCCCTTTGTAAATATCTCCTTTTTCCATTACCCTTCTGAAAAATTCATAAACAGCTTTTTTATGCCTCTCTTCTGTTGTTCTTATAAAATCATCAAAACTTATATTCAATTTTTTCCAGGTCTCTTTCCAAATAGAAGCCATTTCATCTACATATTGCTTAACATCTTTACCTACTTTTTCCGCAGCCTTCACACTTTTCTGACTATTTTCGTCCGTTCCTGTTAAAAAGAATACCTCTTCTCCCTTTAACCTATGCCATCTCGCCAATACATCTGCTATTAAAGTTGTGTAAAAATGGCCTAAATGAGGCTTGTCGTTAACGTAGTAAATTGGAGTTGTTATATAGAACTTAGCGAGTTTTATCACCCCTATGATTAGTTATTTATGCTCCAAACTTTTTAAATTTTTCGCTTACTTATTCATCAACCTTAGTAAATCTTTAATAGAGTTTATTACCGCATCTGGTTTAATTTCTTTTGCAACTCTTCTATCAACACCATTTTTCACGAATACCGAAAAAAATCCAGCTTTCTTAGCAAACTCCATATCTGCTTTATTCTCATCTCCAAAGTAGATAACTTTTCCTTTTACAACTTTCCTAACCTCTTTTAGCATGAAATCTGAAGGCTTTCCTAGCATTATAGCCCTTTTACCAGAGCAATACTCTAGACCAGCTGTTATAAGACCTGTTCCTGGAACTATTTCGTTTTTAAATATCCAGAGTTTTCCGTAAGCTGTAGTATAAAACTTTGAATTTTCTTTCAACAGTATTTTTAGTGCAACATTCGCTTTATTATAATTGAAGTTGGTATCATGTCCTATTACAACAGAATTTGCATCCTCATTTTTACAAATTCTGACTCCATTTTTCTTTAATTCTTCTTCTAAACCTTTTCCAATTGGAAAAACTAGCTCGTTTTTTAAAACTTTAGCAGCTACATAGCTACTTGTTATAATTTGTTCTTTACTCACAAAAATTCCATTTTTTCTAAAAATTTCAACAACACCTTCTCTATCTAAATAAGTGAAGTTAGAAACAAATATAACCCTCTTACCATACTCAATAAGTTTTTCATAAATTTCTTTGGCTCCATCAACTAGCTTAGGATACCACCAGAACGTTCCATCTAAATCAAAAACAAAGGTATCAAAATTTTTTATTAAATCTTTCTTGTGCATTGAAAATATTACTTAGAGAAAAAATAAAATTAACCCCCATCCCGTTCTTCTGTATCATCGCAAGCATAAGCGTCTCCACAGAGGCTTTAGAGATGGGGGATATATAAATTTGGAATATGGTAAAAAATTTTTGATTTATGAGAAAAAGAAATCTATGTATTCTTGTTTCTTTTCTTTGAACTCTTTTATTTCTTCCTCAAGCGTTACATCTTTAGATGCTTTAACACTTCTCTTTCTTACTTTAATTAAAACAGGAAAATTAACAGCTTCACCAACAATGAAAGCCTCGCCAACCTTTAAACCTGAAATTGCCTTTGCTATTTCAGCTGTTATACCTTCACTACTTTCCTCTATATGCTGCAAATCGTATGGATTAGTTATTCTTAAAATAATATGAGTGTTGCATTGACTTAAAGCTGTTGTTGATAGTTTTATAGGTCTTTGGCTAATTAAAACTAAGCTAGCGAAGAATTTTCTACCTTCTCTAGCTATTTGTTCTATAACACTTCTAGAAATCGCCATACTAACTTCCTCTCTTTCTGGAGCAAATTGATGTGCTTCCTCGATTACAATTATAAAAGGTGGTATCATCTTCGCTCTTCTTGCCTCGAACAAACTTCTCGCTATTCTCGTTACAACAATTTGTTTTTCTTTTAAATGAATAAATGATGACAAATCTATAACACTTAATCCAGAAACTCTTGCTAGCTCCTGTAAAGATGGTTTATCAACATTAGAAAATAATCCGCTCGAGTTTAAGTCTTCTAACCAAGAAACTAAGGCATCTTTTACGTTTTGTTTTATGTCAGAATTCTCCACTTCTTTAATCAAATCACTCAAATCGTAAACTTTCTTTTTCTCTCTAAGTTTGTCGATTATTTTAGCCAAATCTCTTCTTTGAGCCGCAGACATTTCTGGAATTAATTCTGCAAAGGAATTAGCTGAAATCTTGTAGGTTGCAAAACTTATATTCTCTTTGTTCCAAACTTTTGTTTTATGAGAAAATCTTTCATCTTGAGAAAAAACTGTGTATTCTCCGTGAGGATCAATAACTATAATTGCTGGAGAATCTTCTCTCGAAAGCAATTCTTCTATCAAAACATTGCTAAGATGAGATTTTCCGCTACCAGAAATTCCTAATATTGCTAAATGTTTTTTAAACAATCTTGTTATGTTTAATTTTGCCTCTAAATTATGATGTTCAACAATACCAACGCTTAAGCCATTGTCATCAAAGCCAAAAACTCTTTTCAAAATCTCATTATCAGCTAGATAGACTTTTGTTGAAGGAGATGGCGGAATTGTTACCCTTCTTTCCTCACCATCAACAAAAACTCCAAGAGGTCTAACTTTTGCTATCAAATATTCCCATCTATCTACGGGAAATTGTTCATTTAAATTTCTTCCATAATTTTCAAACTCGCTGACTGTTTCTGGGTTTGAAAAATATTTGTTTGCTTTTTCTAATTCCTCAATCCTTCCAACTAACAAACCTTCTTTTGTTTGTAATTGAACGTATTGATTCTTTTTTATTTCAACGTCTTTCTTAACAACAAACCAAAATTCGTTGGTAGATGGGCCATTAAAAGAGATTATTGCACCAACTTCCATAAATTTTTAGTTTTTATTTAAATTTAACTTTTTAAGAGCTTTAATTCTTTCAATTTATCCAAAACTTCTTCTGCATGTCCTTCCGGATTCACTTCGGGGAAAACAAATCTCAATATTCCCTTTTCATCGAAAATAAAAGTAGTTCTTTTCGCGAATCCGCTAGGCTTTAAAACTCCAAACCTCTTACAAACTTTTTTGTCTTTATCAGCAATCAGAGTAAAATTCAAATTATACTTTTTAATGAATTTCTGATGAGATTCTACCCCTTGCGTACTAACTCCAACAATATTAACTCCCTTAAATTTATCGATGTTATCTCTAAAGGAACACGCCTCTTTAGTGCAGCCAGGAGTATCGTCCATAGGATAAAAATATATAACTGTTGGCTTGCCAATAAAATCTCTCAAATTTATTTTATTACCATTATGATCAATAGTTTCTATATCTGGTAATTCTGAGCCTACTTTTAACATTTAATCGCCGGAAAGCCTTTTTTCAACGTCATCCCAATTAACAACTTTCCACCAATTGTCAACATACTTTCCTCTATCGTTCAAATAATCTAAATAATAAGCATGTTCCCAAACGTCTAAAACTAAAAGCGGTTTAAAGCCAGCAACATGCATTAAATTATGTTTCTCTATTTGAAAAACGTAAAGATTGTCTTTTTCATCTTTAGCTAATACTGCCCACCCTGAACCTTCCACACTTTTAGCCGCATTGCTAAACTCTTTCTTAAAAGATTCAAAAGAGCCAAAAACTTTATTTATTAAATCAGCAATTTTTCCTCCTGGCTTATTGTTTTCCTCTGGAGGCTTCATATTGGGCCAAAATATAGAATGTAAAACATGGCCATTCATGTGAAAGCTCAAGTCTCTTAATGTAGCTCTAACATCAATCTCTATCTCTCCTTTCCTATATTTTTCTAGTTTTTCCAAAGCCGCATTAGCTCCATCCACATAACTCTTGTGGTGTTTATCATGATGTAACTCCATAATTTTCTGGGAAATTACTGGTTCTAAAGCGTTATATTTGTAAGGTAAAGGCGGAAGTTCAATTTTGACTATCATGAATAGTAAATTTATTTCTCATTTAAAAAGCTTTCTCTTTGCTATTATCGACGCTACTCCCAAGCTGTTTGCAAAAGTAAATAAATTCGGTATAAAATTATAGCTGTCAAATATGGGACATTTGAAATAAAGTTAGAAGTATGATTCAAATTTCGATTTTAAGAAATGTCCTAGCTAAAATTCCAATAATAAATGTAATTAGTGCGATTCCTAAGCTTAAAGTAAACATTTCCATTAACTCTTTTTTGTATTCTCTTTCGAATAGAACAGCAATATAAAAAGACGTAAAACTAACTATTGAAATTGCTATAAAAATAGAAAAAAGAAAAGCGAAATAAACATTCGATAAAAGAAAGTAAGGTAAAACCAAAAATAAGACAACAGAGATATAATAAATGCCTGTATAATAAGCGGTTTTCTTAGGATTTTTATTTTCCGCTTTTGCTTGTAAATAAGACGATGCTGCCATAGACATAGAAGCTGCAATTCCTGTTATTAAAGCGGAAATAGCTACTATAAAAGAGTTTTGTAAAGCTGCCGTTAAACCGGCTAACACTCCAGTAATTTCAACTAAACTATCATTCAAGCCTAAAATGCTTGCACCCAAATAAGTTACTCTCTCTTCTTTTATCATGTCTATCAGATTTGCTTCATGAAACTCCTCTTCTTTAATTATCTTCTCCAATTCGGTACTCTTAGAGCCTTTAACTCTCTTTAAATATTCTTTATAGGTTTTAATAACATCTTTTTCGTGATTTTCAAGAAGCTTTAAAGTAAAAGTTAATCCAAAAATTAGCATCATAACCTTAAAAAACAACACTTCTATCTTACTCACAGAATATTGTTTTTTAGTTGAAAGTTTAGACCAAAATTTATAGTGAGAGAATTCGTGATTAGCAAGCTTTTCTAATATCTTTTTTGTTTTTTTGTCCTTTACCATCTTATTAAGCTCCGAATATATAATAAAATCCTTTAATTCATCTTGGGCAAACTTTTCTATTTCCATTTACTATAATAGAACTTTTACAATTAAATTTACATCTAAAGTGACAAAAAGAAACTAAAATTAAAACTTTATTTTGAAAAAAGAAATCAAGTTATGTTTCCCGAAGAAGTTTTGACAAAAACAAAAAAAGGAAACATAGAAGTTAGAAACCTTATAGCAAGGGGGAAATTTGTTTGGTATGATTACAGAGATCCAAAAACTTTTGAGAAAGTAGAAAATGGAAAAAGTAGAATTTTTTTGAAGGATGATGAAGGAAACGTTTACAGTTATTTTGTTATTCCTTTAAAAGACGGGAGACTTTTGCTAATAGAGGCTGATAAGGAAGAAGATAAAAAAGTTTGGAATGATAAAACTAAAAAGGCGGAAGATTTATGGCCTTAAAGGAAACAGATAAGAAAGGAAGAAAGCTTTTTAAGGAAGGGAGAGTTAGATTAGATTTTGAGAGTGAGAAAAGGATTTATTTTACAGTTTATAGCAGAGATGTTCATTCTGTTATTTATGACAAAGAAAAGAGTGAGTTTAAATGCGATTGTAAATATTTTTCAGTAAAACAAAAAGAATGCTCACATATAAAAGCATGCAAACTCTTTATAAAACATTATAGAATAGAAAGGGCAATAAAATTATGATGTTTTGGTTTTTCCTATTAATAGCTTCTCTTTACTTGCTTTATAAAGTTAGTAACACCGCTGAAAGAGAACTAGTTAAATATGCGGAATATTCTGGTATAAGCCATTTGTCTATTGGATTCATTTTCATAGCGGCTGCAAGTTCTCTACCAGAACTATCAATTTCTACAAGTTCAGCTTTTCTAGGAAATCAAGAAATTTCAGTAGGAGTCTCTTTAGGAAATGTTCTTTATGATTTGCTATTAGTTTTGCCTTTAGTTGCAATATGGTATGGAGTAAAATTTAGTGAAGAAGCTATTAGAAGGATTAGAATAATTTCGACTATAGCAATTATATCTCTATTTCCAATACTTTTCCTAAAGCATGTACCAAGAATTTACGGTTTAGCTATTATCATTTCTTTTCTCGTTTTGATTAATTTCATACTTAAGCGCAAAACTAGTGAATATAGATATACAACAAGAGAAGAGAAATTTAGGAATAAAATAGTTCTTGCTATATCTTTACTATCGCTTTCCATTCTTTCGTTTTTAGTTAATTTATCAGTAAAAATGATTTCCGAAACAGCAAAAATTCCAACGCTTTTAATAGGATCTCTTTTAATTCCAATTTTTACTTGTACTCCTGAACTATTTTCTTGTTTAGCTGCTGCAAAAAGAAAAAATTATGATGTTATATTAGGTATAATTTTTGGTGTTTTGGCTTTTGACTCTATGTTTCTAATTGGTTCTGTTTCTATTATAGCACCTATAACATTTTCAAATATTAATCAATTCTATCTGCTTTACTTCTTTCTTTTTACTTCTCTAACTTCAATAAACATAATGTTTGCTAGCGATAGAAAACTTAGTATTTATTCTTCTATCTTTTTGCTAATGCTATTTGCCCTTTGGATATTTTTATCAATTTTGTTTGGAATATAAGTTATGATTGAATTAGATGGAGCAATAGGTTACGGACAAGTTTTAAGAACAGCTATAGCATTATCTGCCTTAACTTTACAGCCAATAAGGGTTTTTAATATAAGAATAAATCGACCCAATCCCGGTTTAAGACCCCAACATTTAACTGGAGTTTTAGAAGCTGCGAAACTTTGTCATGCTGAAGTTAAAAATGCAAAAATAGGTTCTACTGAAATAACCTTCATACCAAAAAGATTGGATATTCCCAATAGAATAATAATTGATATAAAAACAGCCGGCAGCGTAACTCTACTATTACAAACAATATTACCAATTGTGATATTCTCTAATAAAAAAGTTTCTATAACAATTTTTGGAGGAACAGACGTTCCAGGCTCGCCAACAATAAATTATTACAAAAAGGTTTTTGCCTACTATCTAGAAAAATTTGGAGTAATTCTTAAGATTAATGTCGAAAGATACGGGTTTTATCCGAAGGGTGGCGGAAAAGTAAATATAGAAGTCAATGGTGTGAAAAATTTAAATTCTGTTAGTTTTGTGGAGAAAGGAGAATTAAGAGAAATTTCTGGTTTTAGCATTGCTAGTAAAGAACTTCAAAAAGCAAGAGTTGCAGAAAGACAAATAGCAGGTTTAGAATCGGTTTTAGAGAAAATAAACGGAAGTTATCAGTATGTAGATACTTTAAGCATAGGAACATCTTTGTTAGCAATAGCAGAATACGAAAATTGTATTCTTGGTAAAGATGGCTTAGGCGAAAAGGGTAAAAGAGCAGAAGATGTTGGAAGAGAAGTTGGGTTAGAGTTAAAAAAAAGTATTGAAAGCAATGCTTGTTTAGACAAATTTATGGCAGATCAGATATTAATCTTTGCTGCATTAGCGAGAGGAAGTTCAGAATTTACAATTGAGGAGTTTACAGATCATGTAAATACAAACATGATAACTTGTGAGAAACTTCTCAATGTGAAATTTGAAAAAGAAGGAAATAAGGTTAAAGTCGATGGAATAGGATTTTCTCTATAAATTCATTTTTTCAAAAATTGCGGGGGGTGGGATTTGAACCCACGAAGGGACTAACCCACCAGCACCTCAAGCTGGCGCCATTGACCAGGCTAGGCGACCCCCGCGATAATAGTTTTGATTTTGGAAAAATAAAATTTTCAACTTTGTTTATTCTCATTCAAATATATCCATATCTCTTTGAAAAACTCCAATTGTTCAGTTTTTATTTTTTTATTTTTTTCCAAATGAAGAATCGGTAAAAAGTTTTTGACTATTTCTTCTCTTTCCCACCTTTCCACTATATCCGCAAATTCTACTCTCTTTTTTAATGAATATAGTTCTTCTATTTTTTGAAAAACCGATTGGATTCTTTTTTCAACGTCTTCTTCTATATTTATTTCTCTTTGCAATCTTTGATATAGAATCTCTCTTCTTTTCTCTCTTCTTTTCTCTATTTCCATGGCTTTCTTTAAAGCAATTATCAATTCTTCTAAAGTTATTTGTCTTCGTGGGATTCTTTTAACTGGGTATGCAATTTTTATCATTTCTGGTTTTATATCAAAAAATTCTGGTATTTCTTCTTCTTTTTCTTCTATTTTCTCTTCTTCTTTTAACAATAAATATTCAGCTTTCATTTTAAGTAAAATTGCTGCTACGAAAACTATTTTTGCTGGTATTCTAAAGTCTAACTCTCTTGCTTTTTTCAAAAAATTTACAAATCCGTTGCAAAGTTTAATTATATCAACATTCCAAGGGTCAATTTTTTCTATGTTTACAATATAATAAATAATTTCTTCCCAGCTTTCTTTTTCTATTATGGTTTTTAATAAGCTATCTTCTACTTCTACACTTTCCCTCATCTTAGTAATTGATTTTTTAAGATTAAGGTTAAAATATAATAAATAATGATTCGGGAGATAATCCTCTTTATTTTTACAGTATTTTTAATAAAAGTGTGGATAGATTTATTGAGAGGGGAGGCAATTTTTGTTCCATTGCCAAAAGATACAATTAGAAAAATGCTAAAAGAAGCCAAGGTTTCACCAAAAGATTTAGTTTATGATTTGGGATGTGGTGATGGAAGAGTTTTAATAATAGCTGCAAAAGAGTTTGGTGCTCGCGCTATTGGAGTAGAAAAGAGTTTTATTCTTTCGAAAATTGCAGAGTGGAATATTAGAAGGGAAGGCTTGGAAGATAGAGTGAAGGTTTTGAATGACGATTTCTTTAATGTAAATTTGTCTAAAGCAACAGTCATTTTTGCTTATCTTTCTAGAAAGATAAATAGAAAATTGGAACCAAAATTGAAAAAGGAATTAAAGAAGGGGTGTAGAGTTGTTTCTGCATCTCACGAATTTGAAGGACTAAGGCTCGTTAAGAAGTTTAGGACCGGACATTTCTACTCTTACTTGTATGTAATTTAAGTTAACTAACTAATAACAATCAATGGAAGTGGAGGGAAAGACAATAAGGGATGTTGCTAAAAATCTTATTAAAGAAATAAACGATAAAGTTAATACTTTCGGAGAATACGAAAACTTTTCAACAAAATTTGAAGTGAAGGGTAAGGATATAAGGGAAGCTTTAGAAGATTTGGCTAATAAAATAGTTAGTTACTTCGAGAAGAAAAATGCTATTTTTGAGGAATTGGAAATAGAAGTAGTTCCTTTGAAAAAGTGGGTATTGAGAATCGTTGCTAAAGGAAAGGTTTTTGAAGATGTTAAAAAAGATTTTAGAGAAGTAAAAATTTCGAGATTAGAAGAAAGTGAAAGTGGATGGAAGTTAGAATTTTCTTTAAATTAAGAAATTAAGAAAAATCAGACAGATACCAATACCGACCAAAATATAAACTAGATGTTCAGGCTTTATTTTTATTTTGCTTTCTTCATATTCTCCATATCTTATTAAGCCACCCACACCTAAAGGCAGATATGTTTTTTGCTTTCTTGTCATATGTATATTTTGATTAATTAATAAAAAGTTTAAAAATAAATTATGAAGAATCTAGTTGCTAAGGTTTTAAGAGATATAGGTTTCGAGATTAGCGAGGCTGAAATTGAAGAGCCTTCAAAAAAAGAATGGGGGGACTATTCTTTTCCTTGCTTCTCTTTGGCAAAGAAGCTAAGGACTAATCCTATGGAGCTGGCAGTATATATAGCTAAGAAGATTCCTGTAGATAGATATTCTTTTCTTTTAAAGGTAGAGGCAGTAAATGGTTATGTAAATTTCTTCATTTATTGGGAAAGGCTTGCAGATAAGATTTTAGATGAAATATTAAATTTGAAGAAACTAAACATTGGTAATAGAAAAAAAGTGATGATAGAATTCTCTCAACCGAATCCGGTCCATCCTATGCATATAGGTCATGCAAGAGGTACTTTTATTGGAGATGCATTGAGTAGAATTTTTGAATTTTGCAACTTCAAAGTAATAAGGGCAAATTTAATGAACGATGTTGGATTACAAGTAGCTAAACTTTGTACTGCATACATCCTATGGTACAATGGAAAAAAACCAAACAAAAAACCAGATCATTGGTTATGGGAAATTTATGTAAGGTTTCATGAAGAAGCTAAGAATGATGTCACATTGGAAGAAAAAGCGAGGGAAGTTTTGAGAAAATACGAGCTTGAAAGAGATAAAGAAATAATAAAAATCTGGAATAAGTTAGTTAGATGGTGTGTAAATGGTTTTAAAGAAACATATAAAAAACTCAAGATAAAGTTCGATGTTTGGTTCTATGAGCACGAGTTTAGAGAATTAGGAAAAGAATTAGTGTATCAAGCCTTAGCTAAAAACATAGCTTTTAAAAGCAATGAAGGTGCTGTAATAGCAAATTTGGAGAATTACGGTTTGCCGAATTGTGTTATTTTGAGATCGGATGGCACTGGATTGTATTTAACTAGCGATTTGGGACTAACTGTTCATAAGTTTAATAAATACAAGTTAGATAAATCGATCTGGGTGGTTTCTACTCAGCAATCTCTACATTTTAAACAACTCTTCAAATTGTTAGAATTGCTAGGTTATGAGTGGGTTAAGGATTGTTATCATTGCTCTTTCGAACATGTTAATTTACCAGAAGGCAAAATGTCATCTAGAGAAGGAAGAGCAGTTTTATTGGATGAAGTAATTAGCACGCTTGAAAAAAGAGTAAGAGAAGAAGTAGAAAAAAGAAATCCTAAAAAAGACAAGAGAAAAATTGCTATAGTTAGTAGAAAAATCGCCATAGGAGCAATAAAGTATTCTATTTTAAAAATAAGTCCAGAGGATCAAATAGTTTTTGAATGGGAAAGGATGTTAAAGTTAGATGGAAACACAGGACCTTATATTCAATATGCGTTAACAAGATGCAAGGGAATTCTTAAAAAAGCAGGAAAATTTGAGAGAAATTTTTATCCAAAAAGTATGAAAGAAGAGGAGAGATTACTTATTAAAAAGATTGGAGAGTTTCAATTTATAATACAAAAGGTTATAAAGGAAATGAAGCCTTATTATTTAGCTAACTATCTTTATGAACTATCCACCCTTTTCAGCGATTTCTACGAAAAAGTGCCTGTAATAAAGGAAGAAGATAAAGATATAAGAAATTTTAGATTGACTTTAGTAGAAGCAACGCAAAAAGTTCTTAATCTCGGACTTAATTTATTGGGTATAGAAGCTCCAGAGTTTATGTAAATATTTAAATCTCTCCACCCCTCTCTTTTAACCAGTTTTCTACAGCTTTTCTTATTGCAACTATTTTAATCTCACCATTTGGTAAAGTTCTTCTTATTGTTACAGGAACCATCATTTTTTTAAACTCCTCTTTCGCAAGTTCTATAGGATCTGTTTTGTCGCTTTTAACTAAAACTGGGGCCCCTAATGCAATTTGCAAAGCTCTCGCACTTATGATTCTTGCGACCTCAAATCTAGTCAATCTATCTTCTGGCCATTCCATAAAAAACCTCCTAAGGTTTAAATTGGGCTATATTTTTGAATAGGTCTACGTGAGCAAGAAACATTCTTCTGCAGCAATACCTTTTAACTTTTAAATCATCTAATATTTTTGCAGGATCTTCTCCATCTTCTACCCTTTTTTTAAATAATTCGTATAAATGTCCTATCACTTTTCCGCAAGTAAAGCATCTAACAGGGAATAGTATATTTACCACCTTCAATTACAGTATTTATTAATTTTGTACATACTAATTTAAAAGTATTGATTAAAAAATTTTATGAAGAGTGCTAAATCCACTTTAAAAAATGAATTTAAACTTAAACAAAAAGCTTTAAATGCTTTGAAAAAAGTTATAGACCCAGAACTAGGGGCGAATATAGTAGATCTGGGTCTAATTTATGACATAAAAGTTAATGAAAATAGCATAGATGTTTTAATGACTTTGACGTATATTGGTTGTCCTCTTGGAAATTTTCTTATGTTTGAAGTGGAAGATAAATTAAAAAAAGCAGGATTTGAGAATGTTAACATTAGTCTAACATTCGACCCACCTTGGACACCGGAAAGAATGAGCGAAAAGTTAAGGAAGAAGTTTGTAATTTAAATTAATATATTTTATTTTTTATAAAAATTTTTTTAATTGTTCCTTTTCAATATTCTACTTACATTTCAAGAACTTGATTACATCTTAGTAAGCTTTTAAGTTGAAAAATAGTGGATTAAAAACATATGCTCGTAAAACTTTAGACTATATCTATGTTTTTGAAGCAATTTATTTGAATTGCATATAAACAGTCCATCTTCTTTAGTTTTTTAGCTGCAACATGAACAAAATAATATTAAAATGCATTGCAATTTATTTACAATGCATACAAAGGGATTCAGCAGAGTCGTTAATTGTATTATTTTATAGATTAGTAACTTCTACTTTTTAGAATGAGGAGAGAATAATTGAGAAATGGTATGTATTAAAGTTACATTTTTAGAAAGCTGTATTAGTTGGTTTAATAGTTAAGTAGCTTACACTATTTACATTAGAGATTTTAAAACTACTACTTTTGGTGTTCTAATCTGCAAATCAACACATGTTTGGAAAACCCAATGTAAATAGCATTACCACAATAAGGGCAAATACCTTCAGGTTCTGGCAACTTTCCTTTTGCCATCATACCACCTATTTATTTATTAATGGCTAGGTTTAAATTTAATTAAGCTATAAGCCAATCCCTCTTTAACCAAAAGATCTTTTCATCACTTTTCTGCTTCTTTTCTTTTTCCTCTTCTTTAACTTCTTCTTTTTCCTCTATTTTATTTATCATAATGTTCTTTCTTATAGTTTCGGCGATATTTTTAAGTTCTTCAGGCTTTATTTCTATAGGTTTATTTTCTATTAGTGGGATTTCGTTTTCAAAATAAGGATAAATTCTTAAGTGTAGGTGCTCTATTTGAGAAGGCATATGAGCAATACTGATTGCTAGTGGCGACAAAGCTTTTTTAATACTTTCAGCTATTTTAACAGCTATAAGAAACATTTCTCTAGATAGATTTTCATCTTCTTCGAAAGACTTGACATGTTTTTTTGGCATAACTAGACTCATTCCTTTACTCCTCGGATGTATATCTAAGAAAGCTAAAAAATTTTCATCCTCATAAACGATTTCGCTTTTAATTTCTTTTCTTGCTATTTTACAAAAAACACATTCCATGATGCTATTTAAACCTTAAATTTTAAAACAAGAAGTATAAAAGTATAAGAATGCATCAGGTGGGCTCATGCCGGAAGTAAGAAAACCTAGGGAAGGCAGTCTAGCATTTTACCCTAGAAAGAGGGCTAAGAGAATCTACCCAAACATAGATACTTATCCTTCTATTGAAAAAACAATTCCTCTAGCTTTTGCTGCATATAAAGTTGGTATGTGTCATGTTATTTGTTTAGATAATAGAAAAAATTCTCCTACTTACGGAATGCAAATTTCCATACCTGTAACTATTCTAGAGGCACCTCCTTTAAAGGTCATTGGAGTGAGGCTATACCAAAAAACAATAAAAGGTTTGAAAGCTTTAACAGAGATATATTCTAAAGATTTGCCAAAAGAATTAGAAAGAAAAGTAAAAATTAAGTCTAATTATTCTGAACAGAAAATTGAAGAAATTAAAAAGATTGCTGAAAAAGTTTCTAACGTTAGATTAATAGTTACTACACAACCAAAAAAAGCTGGAGTTGGAAAGAAGAAACCAGAAGTATTTGAAATAGAAATTGGTGGAAAGGATTCTAAAGAAAAAGTTGAGTATGCTTTAAGCTTGTTGGGAAAAGAAATTTTAGCGAATGAAGTTTTTAAAGAAGGAGAGCTTGTCGACGTCATTGCAGTCACTAAAGGAAAAGGAACACAAGGTCCTGTAAAAAGATTTGGAGTTAAGATCCAAGGAAGAAAAGCCAAAGAAAAAAGAAGGCATGTTGGTAGCTTGGGTCAAGAAAGGCCAGGAAAAGTAAGGTGGACTGTTCCTATGGCTGGTCAAATGGGATTCCAGACTAGAACCGAACTAAACAAAAGAATCTTAAAATTTGGAAACGGCAATGAAATAAATCCAAAAGGCGGTTTCATAAGATACGGTATTATAAAATCTTACTACCTCCTTATAGAAGGCTCTGTTCCGGGAAGTAAGAAAAGATTGGTAATGATAAGAAAGGCCATTCGTTCGAAATTGCCTCCAATAATGCCATATGAAATAAAAAGTATAGAGGTGAGTTAATGGTAAGTGTTTTTGATATTAATGGCAAAGAAATAGAGAATATTGAACTACCAAGAGTTTTTTATCAGCCAGTTAGAGAAGATTTAATACTAAGAGCTTTTCTAGCTATTCAAAGCCATAAAAGGCAACCTTATGGACCTAACGAACTTTCTGGCTTAAGAACTTCAGCTCATTATCATGGTAAAAGACGTTCCAGATATACTATGATGAATAGAGAGATTGCTAGACATCAAAGATTGCATGGTAAAACTGTTCCTCAGCTTTTTTGGCAAGCTAGAATTGCCCCTCAAACAAAAGGAGGAAGGCCTGCTCATCCACCATTGCCTGAAAAGAATTGGTATCAAAAAATTAATAAAAAAGAAAAAATAAAAGCAACAATCTCTGCAATAGCGGCTACCTCTTTAAAAGAATTCGTAAAAGCAAGAGGTCATAGAATTGAAGAAGTAAAAGAATTGCCAATAGTGGTAGAAGATAAAATTGAAGAAATTAAAAAAACTAAAGAAATCATAGAATTTTTGAAGAAAATAGGTTTGGAAAAAGAATTAGAAAGGACTAAAGAAAAAAAAGTAAGAGCTGGTAAGGGAAAATTAAGGGGGAGAAGATATAAGAAAAAAGTTGGGATTTTGTTTGTTGTAAACGAAGATAAGGGAATAGGAAAAGCCGTTAGAAATATACCAGGTTGCGACGTAATCAAAGTTAAAGATTTATCTGTAGAGAAATTAGCGCCAGGTGGGAAAGCTGGTAGGTTAACAATATTTACTAAAACCGCAATTTTAAAAATAGGTGAAAAATATGGATCCTTTTAAAGTTTTGTTGTATCCTTTAGTAACTGAAAAAAGCGTTGGGATGATTGAGAAGGAAAATAAGATAGTGTTTATCGTCGATAGAAAAGCTAATAAAAAGTTGATAAAAGAGGCATTTGAGAAGCTTTTCGGGGTTAAAGTTGAAAAAATAAATACTTTAATAACAAGAGATGGTAAGAAGAAAGCCTTTATAAAATTAAAAAAAGAATTTAAGGCTAGTGATATAGCTGTAAAATTGGGAATATTATAGGCGAGAGTATGGGAAAGCGTATAATTGCTAGAGCTAGAGGTAAGGGTGGACCAAGATATAGGGCACCTTCTCACAGATATTTATGTAAGGTAGAATATTTTGAAGGTAAGGGCGAAGGAGTAGTTAAAGATATTTTACACGATCCAGGTAGGTCATCTTTAGTCATGTTAGTTAAAATTGGCAATAAAGAAATATTTCAAATCGCGCCAGAAGGAGCTTACGTTGGACAAATTATTAAGTATGATGGTGAAATTGCAAATGGTAATGTAGTTGAATTGGGCAAAATACCAGAAGGAACTAAAATATTTGGAATAGAGAGTTATCCTGGATCCGGACCGAAATATTGTAGAGCAGCAGGGAGTTTCGGAATAGTTATTGGTAAAAGTGAAAATAAAGTCACCGTTCAATTTTCTTCGGGAAAACAAAAAGTTTTAGATGCAAGATGCAGAGCTACTATCGGAGTTCCATCGAACGGTGGGAGAACGGAAAAGCCATGGGTAAAAGCTGGTAAAAAATATATTGCATTACATGCTAGAGGAAAACTTTTCCCAAGAACAGCAGCAGTAGCAATGAATCCCGTCGATCATCCTTGGGGTGGAAAAAGAAAAAGACCAAGACCATCTAAATTTGTAAGTAGAAGGGCACCCCCAGGAGCAAAAGTTGGAAGTATTTCTCCAAAACCGAAAAAGAAAACAACAGTTTAGACAAATTTTTGTAAACCTGGCTTTATTTTGTCTGTGTCTATTATTACGATTCTTTTATTAACCGGAAATGCCACATTAAAAATCGGAATTGTATCTATCCATGCAAATCTTTTTCCAAGGTGAGAATGCCCATGAATAACTATGTTTGGTTTAGTTTCAAGTATTGCCATTTCCATTTCAATACTTCCTAAATTTTTATAAAAAAGAGGATTTTCTCCTTCCAGTGTTTTATATGTTGGAGCATAATGTGTTACAAGTATTTTGAAACCGCTATAATTTTTAAAACACGATCTCATTTTTTCTATTCTCGATTTGAATATTTGATTTATGTTAGGAATATTTGATTTTTGCCATCTCGTAGGTTCATCCAAGCTGCCTGTAGTACCGAAAATGAGTATAGGTTTTTCTCCGATTTTTAATTCTAAGTATTGATCGTCTAGAAATTTTATTCCCGTTATTTCATTCTTAATTTTTTCTCTGTAGTCTTCGAATTCTGTATTTCCGAACACAGCTATTATAGGAGAGGAAAATTTACCAAATAATGAATTATATATTTTTCTGTATTCCTCTATTTCTTTTTCTAGAGAATCTCTTTCAACCATATCTCCAGCAAAAATTATTAGGTCAATTTCTTCGTTAATTTTTTCTAACTGTTTCACAAATTCAGAATAAAAAACTGGAGAGTGTATGTCGCTGCAAGCTAAAATCTTCATAACATAATTTTATTTTAACTAATTTTAAATTAAAATTGTTCAAAAAATACAGTTAATTAAAAAACTTTATTTTTACTCACATTTACTAACAGATAGTTTGTTCAAGAAGAAATCTTTTATTTTTCTTTGCCAAGAATCTTTCTTCAATACTTCTTCAAAGACCCACCTCTTAACTTTCTTATTATCTTCTAGAAGCTTTCTTGCAATATCTTTGACAGTTTCCCAGTGAAGTCTTAAATAATCTGGTGGTTTTTCTTCTGTTTGCATTATCTTTTCTATAAACAATCTTGTTTTCTTATCATGGGCATAACCGACACCAAAATCAAAGTTAACCCTTTTCTTAATTTCTTCAATTTCTTTATCTCTTTCAACTTTAGCAACTATTGAAGCTGCAGAAACTACAGGAATTTTTTCATCTAGATAATTTTTAACAACGAGTTTTACATTTTTTTCATTTGGCAAGAATTGTTTAATCATTTTTTCAAACTTCTCACAATTTTGTTCTATCGAATCAACGTAGATCTTCTCAACATTATCTAACATATTAATTATATCTGCGATCTTCATCGCTTCTAGTTTATCGAGATTTATTCCTTTAGAATTAAAGTAGGAAATTTTGCAGGCAGAAACTTTAACTACAATAATATCTTTTGCTATATTTTCTATTTGCTTAAACAGCTCTTCCCTTTTCTTCGGATTAAGCTGTTTAGAATCTCTAACACCTAATATTTTTAGTTTTTTAGAATCTCTACTACTTATAGATACTCCAGCTAATACCATTGGACCTATAACAGCTCCGCGGCCTGATTGACGCCTTCTTTTAAGAAGGTTTCGTCTATGCCGCAGATTATAGAGCTAATAATAGCACCCCCAACTTATTTATTAACACCCCCTATTCATTGAGGTTTTGTTGTGAAAGTTATTTACTTTTTTGTTTAATCTAAATATAGCTAGGATTGAGTTAGAACTTTTCATAATTAATACATAAATTTTTCAATATAAAAGATTTTCAAAAGTTATATTCTTCTATTTTTGTCAAAATAATTATGAGGTTAGATGAAATAGAGAAATTTATTAGAAGTGGAAAGAATATTGAGGATATTTTCAGTCTATTTAATTGGAGGGAGTTTGAAGAAAAAGTTGAAGAAATATTTAGAATTCATAATTTCAAAACTATAAAAAACTTCAGGTTCAAGACTACAAAAAGGTTTGAAATAGACATATTAGCCGAAAAAAGAGACTTACTGTTTGTTGTAGATTGTAAACAATGGGGCAAAGGAAGAAATAAGACGAGTGCGTTGAAGAGAGCTGCTGATAAGAATTCCGAAAGAGCAGAAGAACTTAAAAACACTCTAATGGGAAGAAACAAGATAATTATTCCAATTATAATATCTCTTTTTGATGAAGGTATATACGAGCATCATGGAGTTTACATTGTTCCATTGTTTAAGTTGAATAATTTTCTATTGCAATTTTAGAACTAGAAGTAAAAAATAAAAAGATATAATTCAATTTTTTTAACGGTGAAGATATGACTGACTTCGATGTTAGAGTGGAGAACATAGTAGCATCCATTTCTCTTGGGACGAAAATTCCTTTAAACAATTTGCTTGATGAGGACACAGAATACGAACCAGAGCAATTCCCAGGGGTAGTTTTTAGGATGGAAGAACCAAAAGCAGCAGCTCTAATTTTTAGCTCAGGTAAGATAGTTTGTACAGGTTGTAGAAGCATGAGTGATTTAAAAAAAGCAATACAGCTAATTTTCAAAAAAATTAGGAAGGCAGGAGTTAGAATCCCACCCAATTATAAGGTTGAAATTCAAAATATAGTTGCATCTGCAAAATTCAAAGAAAGAGTAAATTTAGATAAAGTTGCATTCGAACTAGAAAACACAGAATACGAACCAGAGCAATTCCCAGGGGTAGTTTTTAGGATGGAGGAGCCTAAAGTTGCTTTTCTTTTCTTTAGTTCCGGAAAAATAGTTTGTACAGGAACAAGAAAAGTAGAAGAAATTAAAGATGCTATAGAGAAGGTTTACAAGAAATTAAAAGAAATAAAGGCGTTTGAAGAATCTTAATATACTTTTTTACATTTTTTTGTATCTTCATACTTTTTAATAAAAAACTTTAAATACTGCCTTAAATTTTCAACATGGAGAAAGAAAAGGTAGTAGAAAAATTTTTGTCATTTTTAGAAGATTATTATAAAGAAAAGATTTTAGTGGCGGTGACGGAAGGAAAGAGCTCAATAGAGATAGATTTTAGGGAAATCGAGAAATATGATGTTGAGGTAGCTGATTATATACTAGAAAATCCAGATGAGTTTCTAAAAGAAGTAGAAAGTTCCTTAGGAGAGTTAGATGCAACGCTTTTAGAAAAAAGGTTTCATTTGAGATTTTTTAATTTACCTGAAGACAGAAACATAAGAATAAGAAATTTGAGAGCCGAACACGTCGGAAAGTTAATAGTTGTTGATGGTATAGTTAAGAGAGCTAGCGAAGTTAGACCCGAGGTTTATGAAATAACTTTTCAATGTCCGTCTTGTGGGGAATTAATTAACATTAAACAAGAAGCTAGAGTTTTGAAAGCACCAGAGGTTTGTCCGAATTGTGGAAACAAAAAGGGTTTCAAGCAGGTTGCTGAGAAGTTTTACGATACGCGATGGATTGTTATAGAAGAACCTTTTGAAATAACAAGTGGAGAGAGACCTTCCGACTTGATAGTTTATCTAAAAGAAGATTTAGTTACACCAAAAATGCAATATAGAACTGATCCGGGAAATAGGATAAAGGTTACAGGAGTTTTAAGACAACTACCGAGAAGAGTTAGGGGCAGCATTTCCAAACAAATGGAGATCTATCTAGATGCTATTTATGTTGAAAGTGTAGAAACAGAATGGGAGGAAATTGAAATCACAGAGGAAGATGAAAAGAAGATAATTGAACTTGCAAAAGATCCCCAAATTTATGATAAGATTGTTGCATCTATAGCGCCAACTATTTACGGATTAGAAGACGTCAAGCTAGCTATTGCTCTACAGCTTTTCGGTGGAGAGGAACACATTCAAAAAGATAAGTCGAGAGTAAGAGGAGAAATCCATATATTATTAATCGGAGATCCTAGTTGCATAGTTGGAGACGAAAGAGTTGTTTTGTCAAACGGAGCAATAGTTAAAATTGAGAATTTAGGGTCACATCACTTACAATCAATAAATGTTCCTTTATATTTAGCTGAAGGATATAAAATAGGAATAGCAAAGATTTTCCACAAATACGAGTTTCAGCCTATCATAGAAATTATAACAGAAAGCGGGAAAAGTATCAAAGGAACCTTTAATCAACCTTTATTGGTTAAGGAAAATGTTAAGAGTGAATTTGGTAAACAAAAGCCAAAAGTTTGGAAGAGGTTAGATGAAATTAAAATTGGTGATGAGGTTAGAGTTATCAATTGGATACCTTGTAAAATCAAGAAGTACGTAGAGACAGGGTGGGAAGATAAAGAATTTGGCAACGAGAAGATAAAAGTTCCAAAAGTTTTAGATGAAAAATTGGCGGCGATACTTGGATATTTATTATCTGAGGGATATTTTAGAAAGTATAGAGTTGGTTGTGTTTTCAACTATAACGAATTAGATTTGTTACCAAAGTTCAAGCAAATGTTTTTCGAGTCTTTTGGAATAGAACCAAAACAATATTATAAAAAAGAAAAAGGTGTAACTAATGTTGAAATTGTTTTTGAGTCTCCTCCACTATCAGAAATATTGTCATTTTTAAAAGAAAAAAGAATACCAGATATCATTTTCAGGTCGAAAAATAGTGTAGTTGCATCTTTCTTATCTTGGCTTTACGATGGTAATGGTTCTGTTATAAGTTATGGAAGAGGTAGAAATGGCATACTCTATAAATCTAAAGAAATAGAATTGCTTAGAGATATTCAAATTCTTTTGTTGAGATTCGGAATTGATGCAACAATATATGGAAACAATTTGATTATAAGGCAACCCGATTGTATAGAAAGATTTTCAAAGTACATAGGATTTAATTCTGAAAGAAAGAAAAAGAAGTTACAAGAACTATTGGAAAAAATTAAAAATTACAAGAAGAGAAGACACAGGAAAAGGTGGGAAAGAGTTGTTAAAATAATATATCATCCGCCAGAAACTGTTTACGACGTTGAAGTTCCAGTATACCATAAATTTGTAGCTAACGGAATAGTTTGCCATAATACTGCCAAAAGTCAATTAATGAAAATTGCTTCAACTCTAATACCGAGAGCAAGATATGTTAGTGGAAAAGGAATAACTGGCGTTGGTATAACAGCAAGTGTAGTAAGAGATGAAGAGCTTTTTGGCGGTTGGGTTTTGGAGGCAGGTGCTTTAGTTCTTTGCAATAAATCTCTTTTGGCTATAGATGAATTTGAGAAAATAGATAAGCAAGATATGACAGCATTACATGAAGCTATGGAAATGGGTCAAATTTCAATAGCTAAAGCAAACATTGTTGCAACCTTACCTGCTAAAACTTCAATATTAGCTGGAGGTAATCCTAAATTTGGTAGGTTTGATCCTTATCTACCTATAAAAGAGCAGATAGAAGTTCCAGAGACAATTTTAAGTAGGTTCGATTTGAAATTTGCATTGAGAGATGTCCCTAACCCAGAAGTTGACGAAAAGGTTATATCTCATTTAATACAAGTAAGACATCTAGATGGAAAAGCTGCAGAACCTCCAATTCCTGCTGAGCTTTTTAGAAAATATGTAGCATATGCAAGAAAAAATTGTCATCCTAGATTAACTCAAGAAGCGGCTGAAGAAATAAAAAAATTCTTTCTAAACTTAAGAAGCAAATATGTCGAAGGTTCTCCAGTTTCCATAACTTTTAGACAGTATGAAGCTTTAATAAGGTTGGCTGAAGCTTCAGCAAAAATCCAATTAAGAAATGAAGTAACAAAGGAAGATGCACTAAGAGCTATAAAGTTGATGAGCGTTTCTCTAAGACAATTGGGTTTTGAACCAGAGGTAGGAACAATAGATATTGATAGACTAGAAGGTGCTAGAGCTACTGCTATGCAAAGGAGTAAAATTAGAACAGTAATATCAATAATTGAAGATATGGAGAAAACTTATGGTAAGGAAATTCCGTTTGATGAAATTTTAAAAAGAGGTAAAGCTAGTGGAATAGAAGATATAGAAGATATTCTTAGAAAAATGCAACAAGAGGGAATAATTTACTCGCCGAAACCAGGATTTATAAGTAGAATATAGATTAACGTAAAATAAAAATCTTTAAACGCTTGTTCTACAATATCTTTTTAGTGAGAAGTATGAAGTGGTTGTTGCTTGCTTTAATAATAACAACATTAGTCTTACCAGTAATAGCAATAGCACAAATGCAACAAGGGGAAGTTAGTGTTACTCAAAGAACAGTTGTAACACCACCTAGTATTCCACCTTCTGAGGAAAATGAGACCGATGAAGTAATAATGTTAAGAGAAAGAGAAAAAGTAGCATGGATGGAAATGAAGAATCTAAGAAATTGTAAAGTAGATTCAGATTGTGTGACAATAATTTGTCCAATGGTAATTGGAAGGGACACACCAATGTGTGTTGGTGGAGTATGCATTTGTGGTCCAGGTAGAAATCCAAAATATACAATAAACGAGACAAAAATAGCAATTTGCAGCGAAATCAGAGAAAGAATAAGAAATATGACTGAAATGATAAAAGAAGAAAAAAATGAAACAATGATGCAAGAAATGTTGAGAGAATTAGTAAGATTGAGAGAAGAGCATAAAGATTGTTTTCCTAGACCAGTAAATCCGGTACCTATAATTGCAATAGAATCAAAGATAAAGAAAGCTCAGGCTTTAGACGAATTTCTTGATGAAATGAAAAACCTTAGAGAAGAAATGCTTAACAATATAACATCTCAAAACTTAACAGGAAGGGAACTTGCACAAGTGGTTAAAGAATACAACGAAAAAAGAAAGGAACTTGTTAAAGAATTTGTTCAGAGAATTCATGAAATAAACATGGAAAGAATGGAAGAAATTAAAGAAGTTGTTGTTGCAAGACATGTAAAGTGGGAAAACGAGACATTGTTCAATGTAACAAGAATTGTAGTAACAGTAAATGGCAAAAACATTACAATAGAACCTGGAGATAATGTAACAATAAGCGTAGGGGGCGTTGTTGTTAAGTCAATAATTCCACTTAAAGTTAAAAACAATACAATAGAAGATGCAGATACGAATCAAACAATTAGAGAAACTCCAGATAGAATAAAAGCTAAGATAAGAGAACAAATAAGAGAAATGAAATTAGAAAGAAAAGGAAACAAGCCTGTTTATGTGGTATCTGCAGCGAAACAAGGAAGATTATTAGGAGTTATTCCAATAAATGTTAGCGTAAACTATGAAATATCAGCAACTGATGGTAGTACAATAGCAATAAACAGGCCTTGGTGGAGCTTTCTTGTTTTTGGTTAATTCTATATTTTTTATTTTTTGAAAAAAGAATAGTTTATGGATGTTTATGAGATCTTGAAAAACAATGGGATTTGTGTTGGAGATAAAATAAGAGTAGATTCAATAGAAGGCATTTTGATGCCAAGAACGGAGTTTGTAGAAAGTGATATTATTGTTCTCAAAATGAATAATGGTTATAATATAGGAATAAAATTTAGAGGCGATTTGAAAATTGAATTGATAGAGAAAAAGAAAGAGCAAAAATTAGAGAATCTAAAGCATAAAGAATTCGATCCAAACAAACCTACTGTTTCAATTTTAGCATGTGGCGGAACAATAGCAAGCAGAGTAGAATATAAAACTGGAGCCGTTTTCCCCTCATTTTCCCCAGAGGAATTAATAGAAGCTTTCCCAGAAATAGGAGAAATAGCAAACATAAAATCAAGAAAACTTTTTGATTTGTTTAGCGAAGATATGCAACCTGAACACTGGAAAATTATCGCTCAAGAAGTTGCTAAAGAAATTGAAAGTGGAGTTGATGGTGTTGTTTTAATGCATGGAACCGATACAATGCATTATACAAGTGCCGCTTTAAGTTTTATGTTACAAGATTTGCCAGTGCCAGTAGTCTTAGTAGGTGCCCAAAGGAGCAGTGATAGAGGAAGTAGTGACAATAGAGTAAATTTAGTTTCTGCCGTCTTGTTCGCTGCTAAAGGAGAAATAGCAGAAGTTGTTGTTTGCATGCATGAAAGTTCAAATGATGATTATTGCACTATTCATAGAGGTACTAAAGTTAGAAAAATGCACACTAGTAGAAGAGACGCATTCAAATCAATAAACATTTCTCCTCTAGCAAGAGTCAATTACTTCGAAAAAAGAATAGAGTATATTTCAACAAACTTCAAGAAAAGAGACAAAAGTAGAAAGTTAAAGCTAGATACTAATATTAATCCAAATGTTGGAGTTTTCTATTTTCATCCTGGTTCAAAGCCAGAATTTTTGAAAGAAATGAGCAAATTTTATGAAGGTATAGTTATAGCTGCAACTGGTTTGGGTCATATTGGAATAAATCCTGGAAATGACAAATTAGCAAAGAATTTTCTACCTGTAATAAAAGAGTTAATAGAAAAAGGAATTCCAATTGTTTTCGCCCCTCAAACAATCTATGGAAGATTAAACATGAATGTTTATTCTACAGGAAGAATTTTAGAAAAAGCTGGAGTTATAGGAAGTCTTTGCGATTGGACGATTGAAACAGCTTTAGTAAAATTAATGTTCGTTTTGGGACATACAAAAGATATGGGTGAAATAAAGAAAATGATGCTGACTAATATAGCTGGAGAAATAAGTGAGAGGATTGAGTATGAATTATAAAGAGTTAGGATTGAAAGTTGGCTTAGAAATTCATTTTCAGTTGGATGTAGATAAAAAACTTTTTTGCAATTGTTCTTCTTTAATGAAAGAAAAAGAACCAATAGCAATTGTTAAAAGGAAATTGCATCCAGTTTCTAGCGAATTGGGGGAAGTAGATGTTGCAGCTCAATTTGAGTATTTGAGAAACAGAACATTCTTTTATGAAGTTTTTAAGAATGAAAGTTGTCTTGTAGAGTTAGACGAGGAACCACCTCATAACCCAAATGAAGAAGCTTTAAAAGTTGCATTACAAATTGCAAGGCTATTTAATTGTAGAATACCAGAGCAAATTTTCGTAATGAGAAAAACTGTTATTGACGGTAGCAACACTTCTGGCTTCCAAAGAACGATGATAGTTGGTTTCGACGGTTATTTCGAATTTAAAGGAAGAAGAATAAATATAACACAAGTATGTCTAGAAGAAGATGCAGCAGCTATAGATAGAGAGGAAAATGGAAGCGTCTATTATAAACTAAACAGGCTTGGAGTTCCTTTAGTAGAGATAGATACAGACGTTATAGAGGGTTTTACTCCAAAGGAAATAGAGGAAGTAGCATATCAAATATTTTTAATTGCATCTTCAACAGGAAAAATCAGGAAACAGTTGGGTTCGATTAGGCAAGATGTAAATATTTCTATAATAGGAGGAGAGAGAGTTGAGATAAAAGGAGTGCAAAGATTGGGGTTGATTTCAAAAGTTATAGAAAAGGAAATAGAAAGACAACTAGAAATAATAAGAAAAGGAGAAAAAGTTAAGAAAGAAACGAGAGTAGCAAAGGAAGACGGCTCTACAGAATTTATGCGTCCTTTACCAGGAGCAGAGAGGATGTATCCAGAAACAGATATTAAGCCTATAAAATCTGCAGAGATTTTGAAAAGTTTAGAAATACCAGAGTCGTTACCAAAGAGAATAGAAAGATATGAAAATGAGTACAAGATTTCTAAAAGTTTGATAGACAGTTTATTGAAGACTGAATACTTTATTCTTTTCGAGAAGCTAGTTAGACTATTTCCAAACGTTCAACCAACAGTTATAGCAACAATTCTATCCTCCACTTTAAAAGAGATTGAGAGAGCAGAAAAAACGGAAATAAGGTTGAGCGAGGAACGAATAATAGAGTTTTTCGATGCGCTAAATAGAAAAATTATCTTCAAGGAAGCCGCTCCTGCTATATTGAAAGAAATGAATAAAGGCAAAAAGATAGATGATATTATAAAAGAATTAAACTTATTTCCATTAACAAAGGACGAAATAAAGGAAATTATCGAAAAATGTAAGAGAGAGGTGAAGGATAAAAATAAGTTGGTTGGTATGGTGCTTTCTAGAGTTAGAGGAAGAGCTGATATAAATGAAGTAATCAAGATGATTGAAGAATCAGGATAGAAGTTCAACCACATCCGCCGAGTTTTTTAAGCTTGAAGAGAAACCTGGCTCTGCTCCAAAAACTATAACTTTTTTCCCATATTCTTTTGCTTTCTGAATCAATGGAAGAAAATCCGCATCTCTTGTTGCTATAGCAATTATATCAATATCCTTTGTCAATATAGCCTCCATAGCTTCTACTGCTAATGACACATCAACGTCGCTATGTTCTTCATTTTTAGTACCAAGCACTATTTTCGGTTCGAAACCTTCGTTTATTATTGCTTCTATCAACTTCTCGGGAGCGAACTGATTCACAAAAACTTTGGCTATTACAATCCTACCATATTTTGATGTTCTTTTTTTTAATTCTCTCAAGTCTATAGAAAATTCTTTTCTAAGCATGTTTGGACCATCTACAAATAAAGCAATATTTTGTGGTTCATATTTTGTTCTTAGCATTTTCACACCAGTAGAATATTCTGGCATTTCCTTCAATTAAAGTATAGTTATATATTCTAATTTCGCCCTCAAAATCTAAAACTTCTATATCTGTACACGGTGGAAAGTTAATCGTTGTTGAAATTTGCGCATTTGTAATCTTTTCTAATTTTCCTTTCAAGTTTTTAATTTTAAGATTTGGAGAGAAGACACTAACTGATAAGGAATCGACATTCATTCCCATCGATATTTTCTCGTTAGATATATACTCTACATTATCTATTTTTATTATAGGAGATGAAGCCTCCAAATATATGTTTCTTCCGTTGATTTTTATGTTTCCGTTTGGAGAGTATAGTTCAATCTTACAAGGCATTGAGGTCTTCTGGATAGAGACTTTGCCTATTGTTATAGGAGTTAAACAAGTCCCGTTTGCATAAAAAGTTTTGTTTAACAATATAAATGATCCTTCATATATAAAGTCTAAGTGCAATCTGAAATCCGAAGGTTTGTTGGAAGATAAAACTTTATAAAAAAATCCAGTTATTGAAGGAAATTTAAAGGATGGATAAAATCTAAAGTAAACAAGGCCTAGTAATAAAGTTAGTATAAAAAAGAAAAGTAGCAGTTTCCATCTCATAAACTATATTAACCAATTAAATATTTATATTTACTTTCAATGAATAATCTATTGAGAGGTGCTTATTTTATGAATCAACTTCAAGCCGATATTTTTGGAATATTCTGGATATTTCTATTTTTCTTTATGTTGTTTTTCTATCCTAGGCTCCTTCTTTATCAGCTTTTGGATAGATTTTACAAAACATCTCAGCTTTTGGATACTTTGAATCAAATGGGTAGAAAGAAAATCTTGTCTAAAATAAATGGAAGAGAAGAAGAGGAAAACGAAATTAAAAGATTTTTAAATTTCTTTCTAATTCCTCCGGTTTCTTTGGACCCATTTGGAATAATAAAAAAGCTTGAGCATCTAATCAATCAAGAAGAAGAAAGGTTTAGGAATTTTGCTTCTAAAGTAGCAAAAAATCTTAATGAAGAAGAAAAATGGAATTTTATTTCTGCTCTTTCTGCTCAAATCGCATTGCACAATTTTTCTAAAATAGTTAAACATTATATACAACTTATAGAAAAGACAAAAAGTTATCAACTAGGTTTTATAATTCAAATGCAACTTCCTTTTATAGAGAAATATTCGAAAGCTATTTATAAGGCTGTTGAAGCATTTGTTAGTAATCACCCTATTGGCGACTCTGTGGGACCACTTTTAGCTGCTAGCATGATGAAAAATGTTGCAAAGGAGATTGATAATTCAGTATATTCTATAGAAAAATTGAAAGGAAAAAAAGTTATTGTGGTGAAAGCTAAAGGTCCAGGTGCTAGGGTAGGCAGACTAGGTAGAGTTGTAGAAATTTTAGCAAAGAAATTTAAAGTTGAAAAAATTATAACTGTCGATGCTGCCTTAAAGTTAGAAAGCGAAAAGACAGGAGAAATAGCCGAAGGAATAGGAGTTGCTATTGGTGGTATAGGAGTAGAGAAAGCGATAATAGAAGAGGTCGCAACGAAAAATAAAATAAAATTAGATAGCTACGTTATAAAAATGTCTGCAGAGGAAGCTTTGTATAGCATGAAGGAAGAAATATTGAATGCGGCATTTGAAGTAAAGAAAATGATAGAAAAAAATATAGAAGAGAGTAAAGAGAAAGTTATAATGGTAGTTGGCGTTGGCAATACTTGTGGTATACCAAATAATAACAATCTTGATGAGGTAATAAAAGTTATAAAGAGGGGCTCGAGAGAGATAAAAAAGTGGGAAGAGGAGGAGAGAAAAAGAGAAAAATCCTTATGGAATTTTGGGATATGAATTAAATTTAAATTCAATTATTAAGTATTTAATAGGAGAAAATTATGGCTACAAAAATAATAGTTTTTGAAAGACCAAAACTAAAGAATCCTATATTTATAGAGGGACTTCCTGGAGTTGGTAATGTAGGTAGAGTCGCTGCAGGTTATCTAATAGAAGAACTTAGAGCAAAAAAGTTTGCGGAGCTTATATCTTCCCATTTCATGCCTATAGCTGTGATACCTCAACGTTCGCAGGTAGAGATGATTAAGGCCGAATTTTTCTATTGGAAGTCGAAGGATGGTAATAAAAGCGATTTGATAATAATGATTGGAGATAGTCAAAGTACGACGCCTGAAGGTCACTATGAAATAGTTGAGGAGGTATTAAAATTTTTGAAAGAATTAAAAGTTAAAGAGATCTTCACTTTAGGAGGATTGAATATTGGTGTACCAACAGAAAGGCCGAAGGTTGTTGGTGCTGTGAATGATATTTCACTAGAAAAAAAATACAGAAAATATAACATAGTTTTTGATACTAGTCAAAGAGTAGGTAGTATAGTTGGGGCAGCAGGTCTTTTTGTCGCACTGGCAAAATATTACAATATCCCTGCTACATGTTTGCTCGGGGAAACTTCAGGAATGCCTTTCTTACCTGATCCAAAAAGTGCAGAAGCAGTTATAAAGGTTCTTTCAGATATATTAGATCTAAAAATAGATACTAGCAGGCTACAGCAAAGAATAAAGGAAATGAAAGAATTTATGAAAAGAATAGAAGCCATGCAAGCTCAATTATTGCAACCCTCATCTACTACAACAGTCGAAAAAGAAAAACTTACTTATATAGGTTAATTTTTCGCATTTCTTCCAATTCCTTTTTAAATCTTTCAATAACTCTTGGTAGATCTTTGTCTTCTACTTTAAAGACTTTGGCCGCTTCTTTTAAAATTTTATACTTTTTCTTCAATTTCTCAAATTCCTCTTTTTCATTCATCTTTTTAACCTCTTTCTTTCTCTTTTCCAATCTTCGAAAAGTTTTTTACAAGCTTCAACAACTTCTTCCTCTTTTACGCCAAGTTTTTCTGCAACCTCTCTTAATAACATCTCTTTCTCCCTTAAATAATTAATAGCTCTTTCTCCACTACAAAATTCTAATCTAACAACGCCATCTGCTATTCTTTTTGCGCCCAATATTAGGATATATCCTATTTCTTTAGTAGAGGATAACATATTATGAGTGCCACTACAGGCTTCTATCTCTTCGCCTATTTTAACTATTCTGATATTTTTTTCAGGTACAGCACCACCCTGATATATTCTAAAGCCATACTTCTTTTCAGCTTCTATTCTATTTTCTACTTTTATTTCTATTGGAAGATCTTTTTCAACTATTTCGTTGGCAATTCTTTCTACTTTTTCTATTTCTTCATCAGTTAATTTCTCAAAATGCGTTATATCTAGTCTTGCTTTATCTACATCTACCTTGCTGCCAGTTTGCCATACCCAATTACCAATCGTTTTTCTAACCGCATAATTTACTATGTGAGTTGCAGAATGATGCTTAGAAATTATAATTCTCCTTTCTTTATCTATTTTACATTTTACAATTTCACCTTTTTTTAGGTTGCAGTTTTTAACTTTGTGGACAATCATCTTCCCTATTTTTATTACGTCCTCTACTTCACAATCATTTATGAATCCTTTGTCACATTCTTGACCACCTTGTCTAGGGAAAAACGCCGTTTTGTCTAGCACGACATAGTTATCTTTAACCTCTACTACTTTAGCTTCAAATTCAAATATAGGCATATAGTAAAGGGGAATGGTTTCGATTTCTTCGATATCTATTGATGTTCTTTCTTCTTTGCTAACTGTTGCATGCTTCTTATGAAGTATTTCGTAAAATTCTTTAGTAGATTCTAGCCCTAGTTGCTCTGGTGATATTCCGTAAGTCTCATACAATTTAACTAATTCTTCTGTAGTGAGCGGTTTTTTATAGTTTGCTTCTATTATTTTTCTATTTCTTGATTTCGATTCTTCAAATTTCCTCTTTTCGACCTCTATAACTTTCACTATTTCGTTTTCGCTCTCTTTCAATTCCGGAAATATTGAGCTAAGAGAATAAGCGTGCCATATAGCAATTTCTTCCAAGCTTACGTTGAATGAAAATTTTTCTATTAAATTTAGTGCTCTTCTTAGTATCACTCTAAGGAAGTATCCTGCACCAGAATTACTTGGCAAACCACCATCGCAAATAGCAAAAGCTAAAGCTCTTGCATGTTCTATAATTGCATAAGCTGCTTGAATTTTCTCAATCTTTTCGATGAAATCTTTTTCATCTATTTTCATCTTTTCGATGATTTCTTTTTTTGCTCTTTTTGTATCGACCAAATCCTCTATATTTAACTTTCCAGAAATTTTGGAGTATCTTTTAAATATCTCTTTATCAATTTCTAACCCCGTTTTTTCAAAAAACTTTTCAATAACTTCTTTAAATACAGCATCATAAGCAGTTAGAGTTGCCGCTGAAAACCATGCCAATCTTTCAAGGCCCCATCCAACATCAACAACTTTCATAGGGAGCTCTTTTAATCCATCCTTCCAAGTAAAATACATAAATCCAGAATTACAAAGCTCCAAACCTAGGCAAAAAGTCTCTATGTATGGGCCTAAAGCAGAAAAATCTGGCATTGTCCATAGATCTTCGACGTAAATTATTTTCTCTTTTGGTATTTTTAATTCTTCAGTTAAAAATCTAAAGTTAAGCTCAATAGTTTCATTTTTCCAGTATCCTTCTTTAGGATAGTTGAACGAGTGTTGTCCCGGCATAACAAATGCTGTAAAGTGTCTTCCTGTTACTCCAACGTTTAAAATATCGTTAAACCTAAGACAAACTTGAGGAACTATCAAAGGATTTGCTGGATATTCAAATACCATTATACCATTATCAAATCTTTGGAAATTAACGATGGAAGCAATATTATAGTAAATATCATTTCTCCATCTCGCTAAAACCGGATATCTTGGAATTGAAGCATGCCCATTCTTAACGAAAAATTCTTCCATTTTTTTCCAAACTTCTACGTAGCTAAGTTTTTTTGCTATCGGATTATCTATAAAACCGTATTCCTCTCCACATTCAGGATCGGGGCAATGACTCCTTTCTTCAATACTCCAAAAACCTTTTCCACAATTAGGACAAATTCTTCTTTTGAATCCTTCTTTTTCAAAGAGCTCCACTTCCCAATATTTTTTCGGTTCCTTCTGAAATATTTTTAAAATTTCTCCCTTTGTTACCATAGTTTATAATTGATTGCAAATTTTTTAATATTAGTTTTTCTTTTAAGTTTCATCAAAAAATGAAGGAAGTCAAGAAACTAGATGCAGAAATGCTAAAAAAGTGTTTTAGAATCAATAACTTGTAAGCGTGAGAAAAAAAGTTGAAATAAATAATTAAACCCTAGAATTCTAATGCGGTTAGTCTCCTTTTATCACAGCAATTGGTTTCAATCTAACAACTCTTTTCGCTAAACCCGCTTTCTCACAAACTTCAGCAACTTCATCAACTGGTTTGTATGCTTCTGGAGCTTCTTCAGCAACTCCTTTCCAACTCCATGCCTTAACTAAAATTCCTCTTTGTTGCAACTTTCTAGCTACTTCCTCCCCTCTAAATTCTCTTAACATTTTTGCTCTAGAAGCTCTTCTTCCTGCTCCATGAGCTATAGAAGCAAAAGATTCTTCTTCAGCTTTCTTAGTTCCAATTAAAATATGGCTTGCATCACCCATAGAACCAGGAATGAGTGATACCAACCCATATCTTCTATATTTTGCTGGTGTGCCAGGCCAATCAGGACCATAAGCTCTTGTAGCCCCTTTTCTATGAACTAAAACTTTCATCTTCTTCCCATCTATTTCATGCTCTTCAAGCTTAGCCATGTTGTGGGTAATGTCATAAATTAAATTTAATCCTAAGCTTTCTGCATCTTTCTTAAAAACTTTTTCAAAACTTTCCCTAATCCAATGAGTTATCATTTGCCTGTTAGCAAAGGCAAAGTTTGCTGCAGCGTTCATAGCCCCAAAATAATCATAAAAAGTTTTAGTACCGCTAGGAGCAAAAGCTAGTTGTCTATCTGGTAATTTCCTTAACCAATCTTTATGTTCTCTTTCCATAATTTGTAAGTAGTCTGTAGCTACCTGATGACCCAATCCTCTAGAACCGCAATGAACCATAACAGTAACTTGTCCTACTTGCTCTATTCCTAAAGCTTTGGCCACTTCAGGTAAATATATTTTATCAACTACTTGAATTTCTAGAAAATGATTACCAGAACCCAAAGTTCCAAGCTGATCCTTTCCTCTATCAATAGCTTTTTTGGAAACTTTTTCTGGTTGGGCTAATTTTTCCTCGTTACCATTATCTTCCATATACTCTAGATCTTCTTCCCAACCATATCCATTTTCCACTGCCCATTTCGCTCCATATTTTAAAACATCGTGCATTTTCTCTGAAGCTAATTTTATTACTCCACCTTTGCCAACTCCAGCAGGAACTGCTCTAAAGATTTCATCAACCAACTGCTCTAAATACGGCTTTATTTCCTCGTGAGTAAAGTTTGTCCTTAGTACTCTAACTCCGCAGTTTATATCGAAGCCTACTCCACCTGGCGATATTCCTCCTTCTTCATAGCTAATTGCTGCTACTCCTCCTATAGGAAAACCGTAACCCCAATGCATATCTGGCATTGCTAAAGACCATTTCTGAATTCCGGGCAAAAATGCAACGTTTGCCACTTGTTCTATTGCTCCCTCTTCAACATCCTTAATCATTTCTTCTGACATGAATATTTTTCCAGGAACTCTCATTCCTGGTTTTGCATCTTTCGGCAATTCCCATTCATAGTCACTAATTTTCTTCAGTTTATCTTTCAAGCTAATTTTAACCACCCCAATTGAATTTTAACATTTTATTGGCGTGCAGAACTAGCTGCACGCACCGTTTCCGCAAATTTAGCAGCGGTGCGTGCCAACAAATTTTTCAGATACTTAACATTTGAAAAGTTGATTTAAAAGCTTTAAGTTTTGATAAAGTTAAGAAAATAATCAAATTTATAGAGTTTAAAAAGAAATTAAAATAAGGTGGTTGAATGAGCAAAATTCTACCAATGTTGTTGATAACATTGCTAGTATTCTCGGTAACATCAGTTGCTCTTGTAAAAGCACAAACAAGTAACTCAGATATAGAAAAATTAGTATTCATTCATTACAAGAAAGGTTCAGGAAAACCACCAGTAGAAGTTTTAAAATGCGAAGAACCAAACGCATTAGATATTGTTAAGGAATTGTATGCCAGCAGAGGAATAACTCTTCAAACAATGGCTAAGTTGAAAACACCAAAATGCTACACTTTCTTAACACCAACGAAGGTTAAGTGGAAGACATTACCAGTAAGTTATGTGATAAATCCAATCAATCCTCTACAGCAGTTAGATGAAAATCAACTCATTTCAGCAATATACAATGCAGCTGAAGAATGGGATTCTCATACAAGTGTTGAGTTAATGAATAACCAATATACTATAGATTATTCAGCAGCTCCAGGAGTTCAAGATTATAGAAATGTGATTGGTTTTGGAAATTACAGCGATCCAAATGTTATAGCTGTAAAAACAGTTTGGTATAGCAGAGTAACAAATCAAATAGTAGAGTTTGATATGATGCTTGATACAGATTGGATTTGGGGAGATGCAGTAGCTCAATGCAATTCAAACGAAACTTTCACAAATTCAACTTGCACAATTATGGACATTCAAAATATAGCAACCCATGAATTTGGACATGCAATTGGTCTAGGAGATATTTATGATTCAAGTTGTTCAGAAGTAACAATGTATGGTTATTCAGATTATGGAGAAGTTAAAAAGAGAACTCTAGAACAACCAGATATAAGAGGACTACAAACTCTCTATGGAGCTTGAATCCTTTCTTCCTTTCTTTTTTAGTTGCAAGTTTTTAAAATGAATTTAGATTTCAAATAAGTTAAAAATGAAAAAGTAAAGGTGAATGTATCTCTTATCTTGTTATGCTCGCATTTTTAACAATCTCATAAAGTTTTCTTGCTTTTTCATCTTTTTCAAAGTGGCTTCTTATTGGTTCTAAAATTAAGTTCAAGTGTTCAGCGACTGCGTTTTTCAAATCGAGAGGATGAACTTTTCCTTCATCATATGCTTTGGCAAACTCTTCATAACTTTTGAATTCTATCTTGCCACCAAACTTCTCCTCTCTTTTTATTACAAAACTGTCAAACTTCCTGAAAATTATGTATCTAACAATTTCAACTATCGGATTGTCTTCTATTTGCTTTGGAGGACAAAATGCATTGAGTATTTTCTTTTTAATTTCTTCTTCGCTATCGTGAATGAAAATAGCAGTCTCGGGCTTGCTTTTACTCATCTTAAAGCTAATTTGTTTGTTTATTGATTCATTTTCATCAAAAGTTCCCATTCTGCCAGAAGCTTGCAATCCCATTAACAAATGATGATGTATAGCTACAGGTTTTTTTCTTCCTAATTCTTCAACAATTTCTCTAACTAGCATATTTACTTTTCTTTGGTCCATGCCAAGCTGACAAATATCAACACCTTTTTTATCGTTTAGCATTAAAACGTCTGTAGCTTGCATCAAAGGATAAATAAGCAAGGAAGGATTTTTTACTTCGCTTTCCTCTCTTCCAGCAATAGTCACAGCTCTTAATGTTCTTTTTATCGTTACAAGCTTTGAGATTTTTAGAAAAGTTTCCCAATATTCTGGGTCTTTGATTAAATCGCTGCACCAAACAATTTTTATTTTGCTTATATCTACTCCACAAGCTTTCCATCCTTCTATGAAGTATTCTCCAGCTTTCCTTATCAACTCTAAATTTCCACCTAACTTATTGTTTAAGTAAGCAAACCAGTCTGCAATGTAGAGTATGAAATCAATTTTTGCTTCAATGAAATCTTGAAGTTTTATTGCTCTTAGTAAACCAGTACCGATATGCATTAAACCGCTTGGTTCAAAGCCATCGTAAGCAACTATCCTATCTTTGGTTTTCAACAGTTCTATAAGTTCTTCTTCAGTTACTATTTCTTCAGTTGGCTCTCTTTTAATTAATTCAAATCTTTTTTGCCAATCCATTTTTTAATTAAAATTGGAAACTTATAAGAATGAAGACTGATAAATATTGAAAGGTGGATTTTGTAAAAGAGACTTTAGGATTAAAAAGAAAAATAATTTATCATGGCCGCGATAGCGTAGCCTGGTCAGCGCGGGGGCCTGTGGAGCCCCATGCCCGGGTTCAAATCCCGGTCGCGGCCTTTGGCCTCATGAGAAGTGGTTCTATGGTAAAGGCAGTATTTCTATTTTCAACTAGTTTATACGGTCAGTTATCATTCCATTTGTTAAAAAAGTTGGTATAGAGGTTATTGTTTTGGTTATCACAACTCCATTTAACAAGATTAATGAAGCCGTTTTGAATGAGAGAAAGAAAGAAGCTAAGGTTATCTTTTATGGAGCAAAAGACGATTATTTGCAAATTGTAAAAAAATCCTAAGTTTGGTTATGGAAGACAAATGAATCCTTGTATTGATTGCAAGATTTACATGTACAAGATTGCAAAAAATTTTTAGAAGAAGAAAAAGCCGGTTTCATGGCTACAGGAGAGGTCCTGAACCAAATAAGCTTTTCTCAAAACTTAGATAAATTGAAATTAATTGAAAAGGAAGCTGGTGTTGAAGGACTAGTTGTTAGACCTTTATCTGCGAAACTTCTTCCTAAAACTTTGTAGAAGAGAAAGGATTGATTAACAGAGAGAAGCTCTTGGATGTTAAGGGAAGGGAAAAAAACTTAAACTGGTTAAAGATTAGGAATATCCATTTATTCTCAGCCTGCTGGTGGTTGTTCACTTACAGATCCAATGTTTTTAAAGAGGTTAAAAGATTTAATGGAACACAATCCAAACTTTGATCTATAAGATGTTGAATTGCTAAAAATAGGAAGACATTTTAGAATTGGAAGATCTAAGCTAACTCTTGGGAAAGATTAAAGCGAAAGCAATCTTTTGGAAAAAATGAGAAACCATCTTGTTTTAAAGCCAAAAAGCAAAGGACCGACTGGAATTTTCGTTGGAGAAGAAAGTGATTTAATGCTTGCTTGTGAAATACTAACAAGTTATTGTAAAGACGAGAAAGTTGTTATTGAGTTATTGAAAAATGGAGAGAAAATAAAAGAAGTTGAAGTCCAAAGAAAGAATAAAGAAGAATTTAGAAAATATATGATTGTTTAAATTTTTGAGAAAACTATTTTCCAGAGTTTTGTTGGATTTAATTTCATCCCTTTAGCAGCTTCAAATTCATCAAAAGTTTTAAATTTCTTTTTTGATTTTAGTGGGGAAATTAGAACAGGAACATTTCCAAATTCATGATTTCTTGTTTTACATGAAGTTATGTGGTCTGTTGTTATTACAATTCTTCCTTCAAAATTTCTGTAATTTTCCAAATATTTGTCGAACTCTTCTATAACTTTTTTCTTTCTCTCAAAATCTCCATCATGAGCAGCTTCATCAGTCCATTTTATGTGAGCATAAATGAAATCATAGCTTGGTAAACTTTCTTCTATTTTTTCAAAAATAAATCTTATTCCATTTCTATAATCTAAACCTTCTGGAATTTCTATTGCATCAAATCCAGCTAGCATGCAAGTTGCTTTCATCACTCCAGCTTCAGAAATTACTAAAGGCCTTACATGAAATCTGCTTCTGAATGAAGGTCTTAACGCCATTATCTTGTTTCCAGGTTCTCTGAAAAGTAAATAATTCGCTGGTGGTATGCCTTTTCTAATTCTTTCCTTGTTGGCTTTATGTTTTTCTAAAACTTTTACAGCTTTTTCTAAAAACCTTTTCACAATTTCTACAGAGATTTCAGCTTGTTTATCTTTTGCTACAAATTCTTTTGGAGGTAGATTATTGCTAAGAGGATCGTTTGCTTCAAAATTGTCGCTCAATTTTTCTTTTATTACTAAAACAGCTCTATGACCATAAGTTCTTTTAAAAATGAATGGAACACCAATTTTTATTTTGTTTAATGCTTTAGCAAGTCTGTCTAAACCGTAAATATTTCTTCCAGCTCTCCTATCAACGATAATTCCATCTTTAATAGTTGCAAAATCGCATCTTAAAGCAAGCCAACCATTCTTCATTTCTATTCCTGATGAGATTGCTTCTAGGACACCTCTTTTTAATGGGAACTTCTTTATATCATAACCAAGCAAAGAAATGTTTGCTAAATGGCTAACACTAGCTCTTGTTTGCTCGTTCCAATCTGATTTTTTAAACAATTGTAAATTGGCTACGATTCCTTTGTTAGCTAAAAAATCTATATTAGGTTTTTTTGCTTCGCTTAAAGGAGTTTTATCTTCTGGTAAATCTGCCAAACCATCGAAAGCAAAGAATAATGTCTTCATCATTAATCTTCGTTTCTCAAATTAAATCTTTTTGAGGCATTCATTCTTATATCAAATAGTGAATAATGATAAGAAACGAAATAACAAAAATATGTGTTTTCATTGATACGCGCATTAGTGAAAAAGTTGAACTGCCCTTAATTTAATAGTATTTCTATCACTCATACATTAGTGCCTCTACTGGCTCTAATTCTGCTGCTCTTTTAGCTGGTATTAAACCAGATAAAGCTCCGATGATTGTTGAAAAAGATAAGTCAAGTAAAATAAGATCTGGAGTTATTATAGCTGATGGCATTCTAGCTCCAGGAAAGGAAAACATTCTAACACCAAACTCGTTTAACAAGCCAGTAACTATAAATCCTAAGAATACTCCTATTAAACCACCTATAAAACCAATTAGTGCAGATTCAAACAAAAACATTTTCATTATTTCTGAATTTTTTGCACCTAAAGCCTTTAATGTTCCAATTTGCCTTGTTCTCTCTATAACTGAAGTAAACATCGTATTAGCTATACCCACAGCACCAACAACTAAAGAAACTCCAGCAATTCCTCCTAGGAAAAGGTTCATTGAAGAAATTATCATGTTAACATTTTGAGCGATTTGCTTAGAAGAAATTATAGTATAGGTCTTTTTATCTGGGGTTTCCTTTCTTTTCATCATTAAAGATTTGTCGATTTTTGATATCATAGTATCAATGCTCGATGTATCTTCTATTTTTACGTTTATTATTGAGTATTTGTCTTTTTCTATATTTGGTATTACATCTCTGGCATCTTTTATATTCATAAATATAGTGTTATCTAGTAATCCCATCTGTGCGCCACTTTCTTTTAAAATTCCTATAACTCTAAATGATATTCCTCCTACTGTTATTTGTGAGTCTACTGGAATTTTCTGAGAGAACATTTCTTTAGCAATTCTGCTACCGAGAATGACTACTCTTCTTTCATTAGGTAAAAAGTCTCTACCCTCCTCTATATCCACATTTATCATATTTCTCCATTTATTTGGGTCGACGCCTCTTATCATGACACTAAATTTCTCATTGCCATATGTGACAAAATTAACTCCTATTATAATTCCTTCGACATCTTTTACTCCTTCTAAATTTATTATTGTCTCAACATCTTTATCGCTTAGAGTGGACGTCCCCCTTGCAGAGGCAAAAGCTCTTATTATCCCAGTAATATCTCCACCTCCAGTTCTAACTGAACCAGAAGTAACCATAATTAAATCTTGTCCAAATACGGACAATTGCGAATTTATACTTTTTCTCATGCCCTCCCCAATAGAAAGCATTGAGACTATAGTGGCTACACCAATTACTATCCCAATAATAGTTAGCCAGCTTCTTAAACTTCTTTGAGAGAGATTTCTAAATGAAATTACTAGAATGTCTAGTGATTTCATTTCTTTTTACCTCTTCTCAAAGCGTATCTGAATATTAAAACCAAAGCTACTATACCAACTATACCAATTAGAATGTATGTCATTCCTTCGCTAGTAACTTGAGTTCTTTGAGCTTGAGTTGTTCTTAATGTTGAAATTGCTCTAGCGGATGTATACATTGGTATTATTTCTTTTACAACGCTTCTCCTAACTCCAGAAGAATCTGTATATGAAACTTCTACTCTTATTAAATCTGATGTACTATTGAAAGTTCTTTCAAACGTTCTATTTGTTTCATTTCTAGTGATGTTCAATAATTGAACAGAGAAAGTTGCAGTTGTATAATCACCAGCGTTCAAATTTCCTAGGACTGCTACAGCTGGGCTAAGGATGAAGTTTCTAGAGGGTAATACTCTTAATATTGTTGAGTAAGCTGTTGTTGAACCAATGTTTGTAACTACTAATGTTAAACTGTTTTGAGAAAAATCTTGAATGCTCACATCAAAATCAGTTTCACTAGTTATTTCTAATCCAGCAACCAAGTTTATTAATTGCATATTTCCAGCTTTATCAGTGTATTGAAGTGTTATCATTAATGGTAAAGAGCCGACCATTGCCGAAGGATTAACATAAACAGGAATTGTTATATCGTAAGCTGATTTTGCTGGTAATTTAGAAATTGTCAATCTATTCCCAACCCCTAAAGGCAATATGAAGTTTGTATAGTTTGTTGGTAAGCTCCATGTAAATACCAAATTGTTAATGTCGAACTCTCCCTTATTAGCGATTTTGAATGTAATATTTGCCTTTTCCCCAGGCTTTAAAGATGAAGGGGAAACTGAGAGTAATTCTAGAGTAGAAGGTGCTTGAACGTTAACTATTGCATTCGGATATATTGTCTGACAAACTGATCCCTTGCAATAATCGATTGCGAATTGAATTGTATACAGACCTGGAGATGCATATGGATCTACAGTAAACTTGAAGAAATAAGTTGAAGTATCACCAGGATTTAAAGAACCTAAATCGGCAACCCATTCTGCTGTTTTTATTGGACCATCAATTTTGACTTGATTAATTTTAATTCTGTCGGCTACATCTGTTCCTACGTTTTTTAAAGTTAAGTGAATGAAACCATCACTTCCTGGAAACATGGCTTGCGGATAAACTTGTGCTGAAGCGTACACTAATGGTTGAAATGTTATTGCTTTTGCTACATTAGTCAAAAACAAAGCAAACAACACTAATGCAACAACTCTTTTCATTTATCGCACCTCCATTATTTTCTCTCATCTTTAATTATTTTTCCATCTTTTAATCGAATTATTCTTTCAGCGAATTTTGCTAAATTTTCGTTATGAGTTACAACAACTATAGTTTTCCCTTTTTTGTTTAGTTCTTTGAAGATTTTCATGACTTCTCCACCAGATTTTGAATCTAGATTACCAGTTGGTTCGTCAGCAAGAATTATTGGTGGATCATTTGCTAATGCTCTAGCAATAGCTATTTTTTGTCTTTGACCTCCAGATAGTTGAGATGGCAAATGATCCTTAAATTCTTCCATCTCCACCATTTTTAACAATTCAAGAGCTCTTTTCTTCCTAAATTCTTTATCTTTTTCAGCAATTATCATTGGCAACTCAACATTTTCTAAAGCTGTTAGAGTTGGGTATAAATTGAAGAATTGAAAAACAAAACCTATTTTATATTTTCTTAAATCTGCTAATTCATCATTACTCATTCTTGATGCATCAACACCATCAATAAGAACTTTTCCATATGTTGGCTTATCTAAACATCCCATTAAATGAAGCATCGTTGACTTACCAGAGCCACTTGGTCCCATCACACAAACAAATTCTCCTTTTTTGATTTTCAAATTAATGTTTTCTACACCAACAACACTAACACTATCCATTCTGTAGATTTTTGTGACATTTTGCATTTCTATAACAAATTGATTCTTCATAATCATTATTATTGGTGAAACCATATTTAAATAGTCGATGAAACCATTTTTCACGGTTTCATAAAATTGAAACCATAATTAAAAACTTTTTTAAAATCTTTTTTCAAAGAATTTTATGATCAGGAAAATCTTGCTAATAGTTTCAGTGATTATATTAGCATTGGCTATTTTCTTTTTGGTATTGCCAATGATTAAACCTTTTGAAGAAATTTTACCAAAAGAGCATAGACCAATTGTATACATTGGAGGAAAATACATTCCTTTGCCAATTTTTTGGCTAACTTCCTTCTTTCTCTTTTTAGGTACAATATTTTTCTCTTACTGGTTTGTTTCTAGAAGATTGGAGAAAAAGATAGAGAAAATGATTAAAGTGATTGAGAGAAGTATTGAAGCAAAAACTCAAGACAATAAAAACATCCCTTTTAATTCTGATAGAGATTTGATATTGAGGTTTTTGAGTTGTGGAGAAAGAAAGGTAATTGAAAAATTAATAGAAGAGAGGAGTTATTTTGCAAGCTGAGTTGAGTAGAATAGAAGGGATGAACAAACTTAAAGCTCATAGAGCGGTTCAAGAACTTTTAAAGAAAGGTTTAGTGAAAAAAGAGAAAATTGGAAAAACGTTTAAAATTTATCTAAACCAGGATGTTAAGGATATTTTGATAAAAGAATAATAAAAATCAAACTTAAGAAATATATTAAGTCGCCTGGGTAGTTGAGTGGTTAAAACGCCGCGCTCATAACAAATGAGCTTTGAGTTGATGATAAGAAACGCGGAGGTCGCGGGTTCAAATCCCGCCCCAGGCAATCTTAACTTATGAAACAAGAATAATTTTATCTTACTTAAGTTTGTCTAAAGTTTTTTGATAAATCCCTTATATTACTATTCGCAACTATTTTTCCATGTTCCTTATAAAACAAATATACCAAGCTCGAGTACATTTTCAAAATATTCGACTATTCTTCTATTATTTTTATTTTGAATATTTAGTTTGTAATTAATAAACTAAGTATGAAAAATTCATTCTTGTTAATATGAATATTCTATGTTAAAAGTCAAAAAATATTTATGCTTGGTTTAAGAATTACTAAAATGAAGATAATTAAAGTAAAAAAGAATTTAAAAACATTCATCGTGATTTTTCTCCCCACCTTTTTAATTCTATATCCAGCTTACGTTATTGGTATTTATTGTCCGGGAATTTCATGTAATAATATAGGTGATTGTCCAACATATTACAGTGTGGGGTCTACATGTTATTATAGTTTATATGGTTGTAGCGGATATAGGGTCATTGGGGATGACATATGCTCAGTGTGGGAAGTTGGGCCAGGGTTGTGTGGTTACGCAAACAAATGCATAATACCACCTAATTCTTGTTCAAACAGCTGTACGGTATCGATTGGTGCGTGCTCCGAATCTGGTTGTGTAACTTATTATAGTTATTGCGCTCCAGGCTATGTATGCTCTAACGGAGCATGTGTTAGCGGATCTTGTGGTACTTCACCTTGTCCATCAGATTGATGCGTGGGCAATTGTGGTACTGGTTTAAATAGTTGTGTTTGGAGAGATTACCCTGCAAGTTGTGAGATGTACTGTGATGGAGCAGGAAATTGTGCAAGCTGTACGTGCACTTATTCTGTCTTTGATGCAGATACTAGCTCTACTTATTGCTCAGGTTGTGGTAAAGTTTGGTTTTCTTCTGTTACATCAGGACAAAATGCTCAATTGTGGGGATGATGGTACTAGCGATGTCTCTAACGATATTTTTGAAAATAGAGGATCTGGCAATTCGGCTTGTGTTGAAGCTCAAGTGGTTTCTCATAACAATATTTCTTCCTCCCAAAGATATTTAGTTTACAATGGGGAAATATATTATTGTAGACAAGCTGGAGAAACAAGTTCACCGTATTCATTTGTTACAGGGATAAATCCAGGAAGCTCGATAGGTTCTTGGAAATGTGGGTTTGATGGCAAGTGGAGAGGAGGTAGTGTAATAGGAATAAGAGGAGGACGAATAAAAATCGTTGCTTAAGGTTGAATGATTATTTTCATTCTCATTTTATCTTCTCCAACAGTCGGATCCCAACATTCTGTGTTTGAATAGAGAGGGAAATCAAAACTCTCATTAGCATTAATTATTACATCAAACAATGGCTCCCCATTTGTCTCACAAACAATTTCATGTTCTTTATTATCTTTATTTATCCATTTTACTTTTTCATCGTTTTTAATTATAATTTCATCCGGTTCGAATCTATCTGCATAGACAGCAACCTCTTTATAACTGATTTTTTCCTCTATTACTGGAAGTGAGGTAGTTGTAGTAGTAGTTTGAGTAATTTGGGTGGTTGAAGCTTCTTCTTTTTTTGAAAAGTAAAAGAAGTAAAATACTGCGCTCGTTATTATTAGAGGAAGAATAAGGACAATCAGAGTCAGTAGATTCCTCATTATCTTAATTAAACATTGATTTAAAAACATTGTCTAATGCATATAGGTTCTCCTAACTTTATAAAACTTTTAGTGAATTCTTTCATTATGAGAGTAGAGTCTATGATACAATTTGAATTCCCCCTTTTCTTATTATCACAACCTCAGAAGTGTTTGTTGTTGATATATTGCTAATGTTTTCTTGAGAAGATGTGATGATTGTCGTGCTTGAAGTCTCATTCGTTTTATTTTGAAGGGTTTCATTTACTTTTGTCTCAGTACGATAATTTAAGATGAAAAATAACAGCAGAAATGCAATTGAAAGTGCTAGTAAAATTTTAAATGGCTTTAATTTTAAAGTTGTAATTTTCTTTTTTCTTCTTATTCTGATCATATATTTTAATGCTCTAAATAATTTTATCTTTCCTCTCCGTACCAATTTTCTGGTATTGTAGTTTTGCCTCAAAATCTTTTACCTTTACCTGGAGTTTATTGTTTATCTTGCGGAAAATTTTATAGGAAAGAGTTTGAAGTCAAAAGCAAAAATTTTTGTTGTTTTTTGGTTAATTCTTTGTTTTTGGTCTTTTTCTTATTGACAATTCCTTATCACAAATCTTGATTTTACTCAACATAGTAAAATTCTATCAAATCATTGTATGCTGTTCCTCCACTGTCTGTATATAGATAAACATCAATACTGTGAGTTCCTTCTCCATAGCTACTTACATCGATACTACATCTTCTTAGATCCTTAGTAGTTCCAGACAACGACATGGTACATTTATCAGTACCATCAATGTAAATCTTCATGTAAGTATTATAGCTACCAGAATTCCAAAGTCTTGCAATAACATTAATATATCTCGGTTTTATTCCGTATTGAGAGTCGAAAAGTGCGGTTAGGTATTTTACTTTAGTTCCTGGAGCTGTTGTGCTTGTTGAGGAAACTGTGGTTTCATTGCCAGCATAGAAAACTCTTAAACCTTTTATTACATTGGTTCCAGTTGCTGCTTCACTATTTATCGATATATTTCCACTAAAGTAAGCATTCCTCCATCTATTGCTTGAAGAACCCAAATCA